>JACCDH010873277.1_pt1 | contig 45473 bp, 43 predicted proteins | sample 7442481 | NCBI WGS metagenome assembly JACCDH01 (sample SAMN15323433, study PRJNA562643) | freshwater metagenome | isolation source: river surface water | place: USA:Blue River Watershed | collected 2017-08-15 | reverse complement strand
GTCGAAAAACTGCTGGCCACGGGTTCGGCCGCGGTGCTTTGCAGTCACCGACCGGCTTTGCCGACCATCCTAGATACGATTTCGAAAAACGCGACACCTGCACAAGAGATTCTTATTCACGAGGCTCGGGCTCTAGAGCCCGGCCAAATGCTCGTGGTCCATTTGACCAAGGGCGAGGGAAGTAAGCGTCGAATCGTCGGGTTAGAGATTCAAACACCAACAGTCATCTAGCCAGCACCGGAGGTCATCGTGAACGAATTTGAGCAGTGGGTTGAATCGCGCAACAGAGCTTGGCGAAACCCGACAGGCTTTTTGTCGGTGACTAGCATGAACTGGCTCGATGAGAACCCTCAAACCTTCAGCGACTTCACGGGCTCTTGGCACGCGATCGACCACGAGGTGTTTAGCTTCGGGTTCGAAGGCGCCGCCGGGCAGAGTTGGGTTGTCGAGCACGGTGGCGAAGTCATGGTGCCGATGGCCGACGGAGTTCTTGAGCTGGCCAGCCGCGGTGGGCGAATCATCTCGCGCCCGAGAAACTCGAAGTCACCTGCCCTAGCACGCTTCGATGGCGTAAAAGTTTTCGACTATAATCCGAAATTCCGCGTGGATGCTCGGCTCGAGGCTGACGAGAGAAATGTTGGCGTTTCATCGGTTGCTGGCGAGCTGGGTAACAACTACGACTCCCCTGGGCGTCTGGTGTTCGAACTTGATGGCGAAGAACACGCTTTAATCGCATTCAACCGACCAGACCCTGACGTGCTGTGGGTGATTTTCAAAGACGCAAGCGGAGGCAAGAGCACCTATGCCACGGGTCGATCAGTATCTGCAAAACGTAACGGCGACAACTGGGTGATTGACTTCAACATGTCAGCCAACTTTCCGTGCGCATACACCGACTTTGCTACCTGCCCGCTTGCCCCAAGTGAAAACAAACTGAGTGTTGCGATTGAGGCGGGCGAGCAAACCCCAAGCTTCAAGATCACCTCAGAAGGAATCAAAGAACAGTGAGATCTGAGTCTCTAGCAACAGGACTCCCTCTTCTCAAGAACGCGAAAGGGCAACCAGCCCTCTGCCTGGTGACCGGTGCAACCGGCTACATTGGTGGGCGACTTATTCGCGAGCTGCTTGCCCACGGCTACCGTGTGCGCATACTTGCCCGTAACCCAGAGCGCTTGCACGAGCATCCGTGGTTTGACCAAATCGAGATCGCGACCGGCGACGCGCATGACCCAAAGGCCATTGCCAATGCGCTAAAGGGCGTGGATGTCGCTTATTACCTGCTACACGCGTTGATGAGCAAAGACGACTTCGAAGCCGAAGAGCGATCTTTGGCACAGGGCTTCTCGGCCGCCGCCAAGGCAGCCAAGGTTTCGCGCATTGTCTATCTGGGCGGAATCATCGCCGAGTCAGAAACCTTGTCGCCTCACTTGAAGGCACGCACCGAAACAGGCCAAATTCTTCGCGCATCGGGTGTTCCAACCATCGAACTTCGTGCCGGAGTGGTGATTGGTTCGGGCAGCGCCTCGTTTGAGATGCTGCGTTATCTCACCGAACGTTTGCCGATCATGACAGTGCCGAAATGGGTGAATAACCGTATTCAGCCAATCGCCATTCGCGATGTGCTTCGTTACTTGGTTGGCGCGGCTGCGATTGACCCAAAGATCACGGATCACTTTGACATCGGTGGGCCAGAAGTTTTCACCTACAAAGAAATGATGATGCAGTACGCAGCGGCAGCTGGTTTGCGCAAGCGAATCATAATTCCGATTCCGGTGCTCACGCCACGGCTGTCGTCGGGTTGGGTTGGCCTAGTAACCCCTGTGCCTTACACCCTCGCCAAACGTTTGGTCGCGAGCCTCAAGAATGAAGTCGTGGCCGCAGATTCGCGCATCCGTAATTTGATTCCAGACCCAGTTGGCGGGCTAACCCCTTTCAAGAGTGCTGTGCAGCTAGCGCTCACCCGCATCAAAGAGGCGAACGTTGAAACACGCTGGACGAACGCTTCGGTGCCTGGCACACCTTCTGACCCGCTACCTACCGACCCAGATTGGGCCGGTGGAACGCTCTACAACGACACCCGCGTTGTTGAGTCGACCGATTCGATCGATGTGGTTTGGGCCAGAGTTGAAGCCATCGGTGGCGACAACGGGTACTCGACAGCGACCTGGGCCTGGCGCTTGCGCGGGCTAATGGACAGATTGATCGGAGGCGTGGGGCTTCGCCGCGGACGTCGCGACCCGAATCACCTGGTCGAAGGAGACGCCCTAGATTTCTGGCGAGTTGAGGCGATTGAACGCCCGCACCTGCTTCGACTACGGGCCGAGATGAAAATGCCCGGGCTAGCTTGGCTTGAATTCAGACTCGAAGAGACTGAAACCGGTACTCGACTAACCCAGCGAGCCATTTATGCGCCTAAGGGTTTGCTAGGCCACATGTACTGGGCTTCGGTTTGGCCGATGCACGGCATTGTGTTTCCTTCAATGGCAAGGCATGCGGCGTTAGGCAACAAGCGCAAATAGACTCGTGAGGTGAAGAAAACCTCGATCGCGGCCATCGCTCTAATGAGCGTTGCTGCGTCTTGGGGTTTCGGATTCGTTTGGATGAAAGATGCCATCGAACGTCAGCCATATTTCGACTTTTTAGCCCTGCGCTTCACAATTGCCGCCGGAGTGATGTTTCTCATTCGCCCGCAACTGGTTCGCCACATCAACCTGAATTTTCTAAACCGCGGTGCCTTGCTAGGCGTAGCGCTTGGCCTCGGTTATGTGACTCAAACCATCGGGCTCGAACAGTCAACCGCAGCCATCACAGGCTTTTTCACCGGCCTTTACATCGTTCTTACTCCCCTATTCGCGTGGCTTTTGCTGCGCCAGAAAATCGCTAGCAAGGTCTTGCTGGGTGTAATCATCGCAACCGTCGGTCTCGGTGTGATCACCCTTGGCGGCCTCGGCTTCGACATCGGAACCATCAGCCTGCTGGCCTGCGCGATTCTGTTCGCACTGCACATTGTTGGGCTCGGGCGCTGGAGCCCCGGGCGTGACACCTATGCACTCACCGTCGTTCAGCTCGCCACCGTTGCCGTCATCTGCTGGGTCGGCGCTTTGTTCAACCCGAGCGACCCTGGCTACCAGTCACCGCCAGATGCCGACGTGTGGAACGCCGTTCTCTTCACCGCCATCTTCGCTACCGCCATCGCATTCTTCGTTCAGACCTGGGCACAATCAATCATGGATGCTTCGCGCGTGGCGATTATTCTGACCACCGAGGTTGTCTTCGCTGCACTTTTCGCGGTTGCTCTCGGTCAAGAGGTGCTTTCGATTCGAACTGTGATCGGTGGCTCTCTAATGGTCATCGCCATGTTGATCGTCGAATGGCCGAGCCGAAATGAAAAGAATCAAACCGTTACACCCGGGCTTGATCCGCTGGTTCACTAGAAGCGGCTAGGAGGCGAACTTGGCGATACTTGCAATCGATGCCGGCACCACCGGCGTCACAGCCATGGTCGTGGGCGTTGACGGAAAAGTGCGCTCGCGCGGGTATCAAGAGTTCGAACAGCATTTTCCGCAACCGGGATGGGTCGAACATCAGCCCGAGCAGATTTGGCAGGCAACACTTAGAGCCGTGCGCGCGGCTTTGGCGGCAGCATCCGAGTCGCCAACCTGCATTGGCATTACCAACCAGCGCGAAACAGTGGTGCTCTGGGATAAGCAAACGCTTCAGTCACCGACGAACGCGATTGTTTGGCAAGACCGACGAACCGCCGAACTGCTGGCCGACGCTAAGTTCAGCGAACGGGCCGACGAGGTGCGCCAGAAAACCGGGCTTGGGCTCGACCCTTACTTCTCGTCTTCGAAACTGCTCTGGATCAAACGCAACCTGCCTCAGGTATGGCGCGGAGTTGAGGCTGGAGTCACCGCCATCGGAACAGTCGAGTCTTATTTGGTGGCGCGCATCAGTGGCGGTCGGGCACACATCACCGACGCCTCAAACGCCTCACGCACACAGCTTTATAACTTGCGAGAAGGCGACTGGGACGACTCGTTGCTAGAGCTGTTCGAGGTGCCGCACATCGCGCTACCGACCATTGTGGCCAACTACGGTTCACTAGCCACCAGCTATGCGCCTGCTTTCTTGGGCCTAGAGCTGCCGATTACCGGCCTGGCCGGCGACCAACAGGCCGCTCTCTTCGGCCAGGGTGCGATCAACTCTGGTGACGCAAAGTGCACCTACGGAACGGGTGCGTTTCTGCTGTTGAACACCGGCGAAAACCCTGTGTCGAGCAACGAAGGATTGTTGACGACGGTCGCGTGGCAGCATCCGGGTGGTTCAAGAACCTATGCGCTTGAGGGTTCGGTTTTCGTGGCCGGGGCGGCCGTGCAGTGGTTGCGCGACGGCCTTGGCTTCATTGAAACCTCCGCCGAGGTAGAGGCCCTAGCCGGTTCGGTGCCCGACTCGGGCGGAGTGAGTTTTGTGCCTGCTCTAACCGGGCTTGGTGCACCATTTTGGAACCCGGATGCGCGCGGCTCGCTGCACGGCCTAACGCGCGGAACCACTCGCGCCCACATTGCTCGAGCGACACTCGAAGGCATCGCTTGGCAGGTCTATTGTGCGTTCGGGTCAATGAGCACGGATGCTGCGCAGAAGATCGAACGCCTACGAGTCGATGGCGGTGCCGCCGCCAACAACCTGCTGATGCAAATTCAGGCAAACCAGTTACAGTGCCGAATCGAACGTGCCGAGGTGGTTGAGTCGACCGCGTTCGGGGCAGCGCTCTTGGCTGGACTGGGTGCGGGTTTGTTCACCAGCCTTGAACAGGTGGCCGCTATGAATCGAGTTCGAACCACCTTCACGCCAGGCGATTTTGATGAAGCGGGGCGCGATCTCTGGATGTCGGCGCTGGAGCGCGAAAACGGTAACTAAAGGCACAGGTTTGAGCTGCTTCGGCGTGGCTACCGAAACGTGACGCTGAGCAAACTTATGCTCTTGGTCTCATGTCAAAAAATGTACGCAAGCTTCCGCGAGAGCTCGATGTTCCGCATCCAGAGCGCTTGTCTTGCGAAGACCCGAACTTTGACGAAATCATGCTTCGCCACAACATCTCAATGGCGTTAGAAAACCCTGGATACACAGACCCTGAGACTGGCTATTTTGTCTTCAATGCGAAGACGTTGGCCGAACAGGGCAAGTGCTGTGCAAACATGTGCCGGCACTGCCCCTTCAAGCGCTAAATCACGCCTACTCTTGGCGCTTGTCTTTAGCTTCTGACTTGGCCTTTTTCTCGAGGCGCTTTTCTTTGAGGTTTTTTGCAGGTGCGGTCTTTGCCGAGTTCTTCTGCGGGGATTTCTGGGCCATGACAGGCCTCCTTGGTGAGGCACATTTGGCCTATAGCCCAACCCTAGTAGAATGTTCTAGTTATGGGCCTCTAGCTCAGTTGGTTAGAGCAACGGACTTTTAATCCGTGGGTCGTCGGTTCGATCCCGACGGGGCCTACAAACAAAAGAAACCCCACTCATCGAGCGGGGTTTCTTTTTTTAGAACTAAGCAGAAGTTTCTACACAACACCCAGCAGGTCGATCACAAAAACGAGGGTGCGACCCGAGAGGCGGTGGCCTCCACCAGCTGGGCCATAGGCCATCTCTGGTGGGCAGATGAGGGTGCGGCGACCGCCGACCTTCATTCCCGGAATGCCTTCTTGCCAACCCTTGATCAGTCGGCCCAGTGGAAACTCGATTGGTTCGCCACGACCCCAAGATGAGTCAAATTCTTCACCGGTTTCGTAGTCAACACCTAGGTAGTGAACCTTAACTGTGGCACCAACAGGTGCTTCAACGCCGGTTCCCTCGAACACCTCTTTGATGGTGAGTTCGGTAGGTGCAGGTTCGAGCATTGGCTCGAGAATTGGTCGTTCAAGATTTGTCATGGTGCAACTTTATATCAGCGGAAGCAAACTAGCGATGGTGTGGTTGAAAGCCTTATGACAAAAACCCGCGGCACCCTAATCGGCATTTACAAGGCCGATGGTGGCATCGTTGGCGAACTCTCATATTTCTTCGGTCACCTTGTCGGTGTGCGTAGTTGCAGCCTCTGCGACATCACCCACTCGCCAATCATGAAGAAGTCGTCTTTCAAAGCACTTGAACGTCACCTGCTCGCAGATCACGGTGTCGCGGTTCGTATGCTTCACATGAATGAACGCAACGAACGTGAGCAAAAGGCTTCGGAGGGGCGCGAGCCGTGCATCCTCTTGGAATACCCAGACGAATCGATTTCGATGTTCATCGACTCTGCAGACCTAGCAACGTTGTCGGGCAGCGTGAGCTCACTAAAGAAGCTCATCAAATCTAGACTCGACCTATACCTATAAGGAGAAATCATGGATGAGCGTCAGTTAGTAGAACTTTGGAACAAGCTGCGCAACCAGTTGATGTTCGCTCAACTGGCACCGACCTTCTTGCTCATCACCACGGTGGGACTGGTTGAGCAAATTCGCGAAGCCGGCACGTTCGCGGTTTGGGCGACGCTGGGCATTTTGGCAGCATCCGGAATTCTTGGCGCTCTCGCCGAGTACTCGGCAGCGCACGAGGCTCAGTCGGTGGCTCGCGACTTGGCGAAGCTCGAAAACCCAAGCGAGCTGACCAAAACCATCGTCAAGAACGCCGTTTGGTTGCACGTGGCCAAATACCTGACTCCAGCCATCTTCATCGGCATCTTTATTGCACTCGTGCTGGCTCTGATCTAGCCCGAGCGCTAACGCGACAGAACGCCATTGACTTGACCATTACCAAATTCACCGCCAGCGACCTTGGCGATCTTCGCCCTGACCAACCCGTTGTTGTTCTGCTGCACGGGTACGGGGCGGATGAACGCGATCTGCCCGGCGTCATGAGCTACTTGCCAGAGTTGCCCTGGGTGTCACCGCGAGCGCCACACCCAACCGATTTTGGTGGTTTCGCCTGGTATGGCGTCGAACGGGTTTTGAACCCGAACCTCGAAGATGTGATGCCTTCTACTGAAGCACTGTGGGATTGGCTTGACGACTTACTCTCGCCGAATCAACCACTCGTGGTGATCGGGTTTTCGCAAGGTGGTCTCATGGCCACCCAGCTGCTGCGAACTCACCCTGAGCGAATCTCAGCATGCGTCATACTCGCGGGTTTTGCGGCCGCTGTTGAAATGCCGGCCGATGAAGCACTGCGACGAAACAAGCCGAAGGTGCTTTATTGCCGCGGCGCGCAAGACACTGTTGTGGCCAGGGATGCTGTGGCTGGGCTCAACCGATGGCTGCAGACGCACACCCGAGCTCAGACCAAAACCTACGAAGATCTCGGGCACAGCATCGACGACCGCGTTATGAACGATGTGGCCGATTTTGTCGCTGCGTCGATTCGCTGAATAGCCGGCCAACCTCCACCCTTAGAGGTCAAGCCCCTCAGGGAATCTTGAGCCACCCTTGAAGTTTCCGTAAATCGGGCGATCACCATCAGTTACTGCGTCAATCAGCAGGTCACCGCCGACGAATGCTCCGCGCCAAGAGGCACCGAGCCCGCCGAAGACCTCTTCGCGGTCACCTCGTGAACGCGGCGCATTGATGCCGAACTTGAAGGCCGAAATCTCTTCACGAACGCGCTTGGCGAAAGCCATGTCATCTGTTGCGACCGAAGACACCAAGTTTCCGTTCGAAACATTCATGGCAGCGATGAACTCCGCCTCGGTGTCAACCAGCACGATCGAGTCGATTGGTCCGAAAGGTTCACCGTGGTGCAGTGACCAAGCGCGAGGTGGCTCTAGAACGGTGGCCGGCGCTACATAGGCCGAAGTGTCTTGACCCGCGATAAAACGCCCGTGGTCGAGGCTTCCAACATAAAGGGGAATGCCGCCGGTTGTGATTGCCTCGGCAAACTGCGAGCGCAATTCTGCTGCCTTGGTGGCGTGAATCACTGGGCCGAACTCGAGCTCCGGCAGGTCATCCTCGTCATTTTCAACAGCGAGCGGATGCCCGAATCTCAAGCCTTTGACAATCGGTAGGTACATCTCGAGGAACTCTGGGAACAATCGGCGCTGAACCACGTAGCGCGGGTAGGCGGTGCAACGCTGCTTGGCGTATTCGAAACCCTTGCGGATGTGCGGGGCGAGGTTGTCCCAGTCTGAGAAGTCCCACACGCCCCAGGCGTTCAAGCCCTCTTGTTCGAGAATGTGACGTTTGTCGAAGTCTGCCAAGCGCTCTAGAGTCGCGCGGCCATTTGATCGGCCACCAACGAAAGCGAAAGCCCCAAGTTCTGGCGAAGAAACTAGGGCGTCGCTCAGCTCTGCACCAACACCGCTCAACAGAGTTACTGGCAGACCAGCCTGAGCCATGACGGCGTGGGCGAGTGTGAGTGCGTGAAAGCCGCCCTGAGATGGAGTCTTGGCGATTGCCGCATTTCCGGCGAGCATTTGAACAAGTTCTGCGTGAACCAGCACGCTGAGCGGATAGTTCCAAGATGCGATGTTCGAGATAGGGCCGCTTAGCGGAGTGCGACCTTCTAGCTGGCGATCGATTTGAGTGACGTACCATTCGACGCCGTCGATGCAACGGTCCACATCGGCGCAGGCTAGCTTCCAGGGCTTACCGATTTCCCAGGCAAGCAAAAGGGCAAGGGTGTCGCGTGCCACACGAAGCCCGGCGAGTGCTGCAGTAACCCGCACTTTGCGTTCGTCGAGGCTTACTTTGCCCCAAGCAACGTGCTGACGGGCCGCATCAGCGACTGCGTCGATAGCGGTTTGATGGTCAACCTTTGGCGGGCCCTGAATGACCTGTTGGTCTACTGGATTGATGTGCTGCGCAGGCGTGCCAACTGCAAGCCATTTTCCCAGGGCAAGATTGCTGATGCGGTCGGCGTCAAAAGCCTCTGGCGCGAGGGCCCTGGCCTGGTTGTAAACGCTCTGCCAGTCGGTGCCTTTTTTTACATGTAGGGTCATTTTTCAACACTAGATGGCATAACCCGAATTACTAAGAGAAATTATTGTTGTTTGGTCGGAGCTTTGGCTTGACTGAAGTAGCAGACGACGAGCACTACAGACACATATGCAGCCTGTGAAACGGCAACAACGCGCTCCCAAACACCGACGGTCATATTTGTCGGGTCGGTCCAAGTGCTCAAGAACCAGAGCGCGAGCAACGTCTGTAACGCCGTGCCGATGATCGATGCGGTTGGGCGAATGATCCAGGGAGCATCCGCGCGCTTTCTCATTGCCAAGAGCGGCCAGCCTGCCGAAAGCACGAATGATGAGATGGCAAAAACTCTGTGTTCGATGGAGTAGCCGATCAGCGGCGTCGGAAAGATGGTCAACCCGAAGGTGCAAATGGCGGCAACGAACAGCGCCACTCGACCAGGCATAGCGAGCGTGCGCCCATAGATGGCGGCGATGAGTGTGAGCACTCCCCCGAGAACAAAAAACGCCGACATGATTGGCTGGACCGGAGACTCATTGGCAGCCAGATCGCTTATTGTCTGGCGCACAGGGTCATAACCGGGCCACATGCTGCCGGCAATCAACCAACCTGCAGCCGACTGAAATGGCCCGAGATAGGCGGCATAAAGTGCGGGCTTGCCAATTCGGCCGATTGGTGTCTGCTCAGGGGGCTTTTTCATGAACTTTCCTAGTCTTTCGCTAGAAACTCTTCCACGGCGGTTTCAACAACGGCTCGGTCATCGGCGGTGATGCTGCCGTATCGAATAGTGATGAGTCGTTCATTCTTTGGGTCTAGGTTCTCAGCGGTGGCGAATTTGCCGTCGACAATCGTGAATTTGTATTCAGAAGTGCCGAATTCTCCGAAGTCTTCAAAAGTGGTGAATGTCGAGTCGTTCTCGTCAAACGTGACATCGATGGCGGCTTCTTGCCCAGCTTCTTCGGCCATGCTGAAGGTGTAGTAGTCGGCGCAAGCGGTGATTGCGTCGAGTTCCCAAATCAAACCGTAGGTGCTTGGGTACTCAAGATAGGCGGCCGAATAGTCTTTGTAGGCTTCGTCTTTGTTCAGAGCGACAACGATGAAGTCTTCGCTGCTCTCAACCACACCAAGCGCTTGAGCTTCAAAACAACTTTCTTTCGCGATCTTAGAAAAAGCCAGTTTGGCTTCGGCGGGAGTCATCGGGGCAGGTTTCGTGGCGGTCGGTGTCGAACTCGCACTCGGAGTGGGGTTCGGTTGAGGCGCGCTGCACGCGGTGAGGCTTGCGACGAGCATCCCCGCGATTACCAACAAAGACGCAATTCTGCTCAATTTCATGTTCTCCCCTAACTTTTCAACTCTCGCTCTGAGAGTAACTCACTAAAGCACGCAAGCTCGCCTGGCTAAGGCAGTTTCGACCAGTCGACGACTATGAGGTAAAGCTGCCCACCTCGAAAAGCCGGCCAAAGCTTGCCGAGCGCTGAGGCATTCGTGATGTCGGGCCGGGTTCGCGCAACGTCGGTGTGAACCTGTATCGAGAAAACCAGGTAAGTCTTGTTGTCTAACGCAGATGTCCGCAGATGTCTGCTGACGTCGACCACGCTGGTCAACTCTTCGTTGTTGGTTAGGTAGTTGGTTCCAAGCGCTGAAAAGTAGCGTTCTTTGGCGGTTGCCAACACCGTGAACTTCGAAGTCGACGGCTGAAAGACGATCAAGCGTGAACGATGCTCGTTGATGCCCGGATCTTCTGCGATAAATATGTTGCCTAAAGCATCGATCTCGAGATTGTCTGGCTTGTTCAAATATGGCGCTTCTGAGCCATCGAGAATCATGGTGAGATTAGCGCCCGAAAGCGGCTTAGTCACGTCGTTGAAACGCAGCCGCCAGAGCGCTCCGCCGTCGCGCTTGATTTTGGGAGTGGCAGGGTTTGCCTTCGTCGCGTTCGCATCACCGCTCGACTCGGTAGTGGTGAAGTAAAAATCGTTGGGGCTGGATGGATCGAAAACGCCGTCTTCTAGCCGCGACATGGTCGTACCGCCAAGTAGAGCCTCGAAGTTTTGGGTGCTGCCGTCAACGGTGTTGTCGACCTCGTTGAATCGAACCGCTATCGGGGTGCCTTTTTGCACGGATGCGCGAATGTCGGTGTCGTCGGCAAACTCGCCGGCCTCCATCACATAACTTTTGCCATTGTGCAGACCAGCGCGCTCAAACCACTTGCCGGCGCCTAGTTTCTTGCCAACATAGAGTCGCAACTGACTGTTGTTAGCGGCGTTGTCTTCTGTTCCTATAACCACGGTGGCGAGCGACGACTTTAGTGAAGGCGTGAGGTTCTCCCAAGATCCAAGACCCAACTTGGGTAGCTGAACCAGTTGGCCCGTCGAGTTGAGAGCAAATGCTCTACCTTCGTCGCCCGTTTCTTCGCCGGTCAAAAATACACGACCGGAATAGCCGAGCACTGCACTCGAAGAAGTCTGACGGTAGGTGAATGCGCCACTCTGACGAAGCGTGGCCGAGCAGAACCTATCTAAAAACTTCGAATGTTGGGGCACTCCGGTGAGGTCGACCGATGCAGCGCCTTCAGGTGCAACGGGCTTTTCACCGTGCTTCTTGGTTGCGTAGTTGTACCAGAGAACATCCTTGATTGCACTCGACGCGCTTCTTACAACGCGTGTTTTTGGGTCAATAAAAAAGTGAGTGATAGGAGATCCTTGCGCCTGCCCACCCGCGTAGTTGAATTTGGCCGTGGATGCTACGGCATAGGGAAACTCGCTAACGCTGAGTAGGTGCAACCCCTGTGCGTCACTGTAAGCGCCGGTGCCGTCGAGAAGCCCTGGTACAAGAAACGAACCGACCTTGTCACCCGCAGTTACGAGCGTTTTTAAAGTTGCAGCTTTGTTCGCGCTTTCGACGAATACGGGTTTCGGAATGGCTGCAATGGCACTCGCCGCCGAAATGCCAAAAAGAGCGACGAGAGCGCCCAAAAACAAGACCACACTGGGTGTTTTCTTAGCCATTTTTAGCACGCCTATTCTTAGTTAGAACTAGTTCAACTATGCCACTTTTAGGCATGCGCTACCCGCCCGAACCAGCCCTAGCCTGTATTCTTGTGTAGGGCGAGGTCGCTCTAAGAGCAGATTGAAATGGCCTGACTTCTTTTCGGCCCCCGCATCCCTAACCAAGGAGAAATCTTGAAGTTCGTCAAGAGAGCATTCAAAAAAGTAGTTCGTACCTTCATGAAGTTGGGCGTATCTCGCAAGTTGGCACGACTGATGGCAAACGCCAGCGAGCGCATCCTCTATGTTGGCAGCAAGCCATGGAGCAAAAACTCTTTCGACCGCGTGCTTACCGACGAGCTAACCCGTGGCAAATCGCTTGAAGATCGACTCATGGCACACATTCGCGAGGCATATGCTGCGAAGAACCGAGTTGGCACCCGCGCGCTCCTTCAAACTCTTGTAGAGGGCCCAACCACCAAGGCTCTTGGATCACTTGGTTTCGGAACCTTCCTGGCTCTTGACGGGCTTTACGACTCAGCAGCAGGCTACTTCAAAGACGCCGGCGTTGAGATTTCAAAGCAAAAGGCACCATTCGAATACTTCGACACGCAGCTGACCGTTGCCAAGAAAAAGGCAATCGTTGAGATTCGCGAAATTTTGATGAACAAAGATTCACGCCGCTCGAGCGCATACAAGATGTCGCTCATCCGCGCTCTAATCAAGCACGGAGAATACGAAGGCCTTCGCCCGATCGTAGAAGGCATTGTTCTTGCCGAAGCCGCGCGCAACACGCTTGATGACAAGGCAAAGGCTGAGCTGGCCTGGTGGCACAAGATGCTTCAAGACGATGGCCGTTCGGTCAAGAACATCAAGGGCGCAATCAACTTCGCCGTGATGGATTACAACATGCTCGACTATTCGAAGACCTCGACCAACCGCGGCGACTACGTTCAGACTCTTGCGGCGATCTCGCACCTATTGCGTCACCAGAACGTAGAGTTCGTTGGCGGCAGCGCGCTTGCCAAGTACCTAGGAAAAATTCAGAAGTTCGTTCACGCAGACCGTCGTCTCGGCGAAAACGCCAAGACCGTAAAGGTTCAGCCGGTTGAACTTCACCGTGACTTCGCCTCTGGTCGCGAGTACCCAGAGAACACCTGGTTGATCAGCAACGGTTGGTTTATGCACCGTGCTTACAAGGGCGAGGTTGACTTTCCATACCCGAAGAACATCAACCCGATCATGGTCTCGTTCCACATTCAAGACCCAGACGTTCTTACCGAAAAGACCGTTGCCGAGCTAAAGAAGATTGGCCCAATCGGATGTCGCGACTGGACTACCGTCTACCGCTTGCGTGACTTCGGTGTGCCTGCGTTCTTCTCTGGCTGTGTGACCACAACCGTCGGTCAGGTTCTGCCGAAGGCCACGGTGCCTGGCAAGACTCCCCGTCTAGCAGTCGTTGAGGCCAAAGTGCCGCGCAAGTATTTCTTCTGGTGGAAGAAGAAGTTCATTCAAATTGGTGACCACGTGCGTGACTTCAGCCTGGTTGAGGGCATCGAAGACGCTCGCGAAATGCTCGCCGAGTACCACACCTACGGCCACGTCATCACCAAGCGTCTGCACTGCTACCTACCTGCACGCTCGATGGGCCTACCGGTGACATTCACCCCGGGTAAGCGCTCGGATGTTCGTTTCGAAGGTCTGCTCGACCTCGATGAGACCGACTTCAACAAGATTCGTCACGGCCTCGAGCACAAGCTCGAAATCATCACCAGCGCGATCATCGCTGGGAAGAGCCGCGAAGAAGTGATGCAAATCTGGCGCGACCTTGTTGCCCCAGACGTGAAGTTCGCAGACGCGTACTGCAAGAACCTTGAGCCAATTGGTAAGCCAGAAATCGACCTGAAGTCGGTTTACAAGAAGTTCGACTCTCACGTTATGCACCTTGGCAAGAACAAGTTCGGCGCCAAGCAGGTTCACCTGGCATTCGCGGTAGACCAGAACCTAAAAGACGAGCTAGCCGTTGTGCTTGCGTCGATCGTGCGCAACACCAAGCGCGAGATCAACGCACACGTGCTAACCCGCGGTTTGGGCGAAGACTATTGGGCTCGCTTGCACAAGCTGTTCCCAACCGTGAACTTCCACTTCCACGACTTCAGTGGAATCGACTACGGTGCTTCGGTGAACCTGATGTCTCACATCACCGTATCGACCTTCGACCGTCTCTTCCTACCTCAGGTTCTCAAAGACGTTCCTAAGGTGCTTTACCTGGATGTCGACATCCTGGTTCGTGGCGATGTTGGCGAGCTATACGACCTAAACGTCAAGAACCACGTGTTTGCTGGCAAGAAGAGCCGTCTCGATGGCTGGTCGAACCTGGTGCACGTAATCACTCGCGTTTCGCTACGCCTACCTGCACAGCAGGCTTGGGCACTGCGTCGTCGCGCGCACGAAACTGGCAAGCTCACCGCAGACACCTACAACGCTGGTGTCTTGCTGATGAACCTAGACCGCATGCGCAAAGACGAGTTCATCGAAAACCACCTGTACTTGGTCGAGAAGCTTCACCTCAACGACCAAGACGTCATGAACTTCTACTCGAAGGGCAAGGCTCTGCAAATCGGTGACGAGTGGAACTACGTTCCAACCCAGGACTACGAGAAGAACCCGAAGATTGTTCACTTCGCAGGCCCGATCAAGCCTTGGAAGCCGCAAAACTCGCTGTACAAGAGCGAATTCCAGGCAATCGCCCGCGAACTAGGCGTCGCAAAGTAATCTTTAGTCACTGAATCTAAGGGGTTCCAATGCACTCAACACCTCGCAAGGCAGTCATTCCGGTAGCTGGTCTAGGCACGCGCTTTTTGCCAGCCACCAAGGCAATGCCAAAAGAGATGTTGCCGCTGGTCGACAAGCCGGTTATTCAGTATGTCGTCGAAGAGGCCGTCGCTTCGGGCTTGACAGACATCCTGTTCGTAACCGGCCGCGACAAGTACGCTCTCGAGAACCACTTCGACACCTCTGCTGACCTTGAGTCGCGCCTAGAGGCCAAGGGTGACCAAGAGAAGCTTGACCTCGTTCAAGCCCCAACCGAGCTTGGCAACATCCACTATGTTCGTCAGGGCGGCGCCAAGGGCTTAGGCCACGCGGTCAACGCTGCGGCATCATTCACCAGCGACGAGCCGTTCGCGGTTTTGCTCGGTGACGACGTTGTTGAAGAAAACAGCGACCTGCTCAAGACCATGATCGAGGTTCACGGCAAGACCGGTGCGAACGTTGTTGCTCTCGTTGAGGTGCCTCGTGAAGAGATTCACAAGTATGGCTGCATCAAGCCGGCTGGCCCAGAGGTAGATGGCGTTATCGAGGTGAGCGACTTCGTCGAGAAGCCGAAGACCGAACTAGCCCCATCAAATTTCGCTGTGATTGGTCGCTACATTTTGAACCCTGGCATTCACGAATTGCTCGCAAAGCAAGAACCAGGTGCGGGTGGCGAAATTCAACTAACGGATGCACTTGCCAAAGCGGCACGTGAGAAGCTCGCCGGTGGCGTGGTTGGCGTTGTGTTCCGTGGTGAGCGTTATGACGCTGGTGACAAGCTCGAGTTCTTGAAGGCCACAGTGTTGTTGGCAACCAAGCGCGATGACTTGGGCCCGGGCCTGATGGCTTGGCTGAAAGACTTTGTAGCTAAGTCGAACTAGGTTTCTAGTTTTCTACCAGTGCTTTCAGCACAGGTGCTAAACGACCCTGAACTCGTTGCCAAAAATCTGACCCACAATCACCGAGCAACTGCTTGGCAGTGTCTTTGAGCAAGTCGTCATACTGATTGTCGCCATTTCCAACAAACGGCAAGTGAAGTTGCAGATCGATACTGGCAACACGTAGCTGAAATTCAACCAAGTTATTTCTGTTGGCTTGACCTGCTCCGATGGCACTCAAGAGAACCGTACGCGTCTTCTGCAGCGACTGCATGCGGTCTCGAAGATTCTCAAACTCACCCAGGCGCTGCGTGATCGACTTGTTGTCGCCAGTGCGAACACGCCAAAAGTAAACGGCCCGATTCAACACATAAAAACTTTCAGCCTCGCAAAACGCCCGTGCCATAGGAGTCATGTCTTCGTAAAGAACTCCCTCAGGAAAACGAAGATTGTGCTCTTTCCAGAAACTCCAGCGAAATAGTCGGTTCCAAGCGGTTACGTCGCGAATGGCCAGCGGGTCGGCAACGAAGGTTGTAGACCTTGATCCCTTGTGCGAATAGAACTGCCGTGCATCCGCGCGCCAGCGAAACGACAGGCCCTTCATTCTTCTTGCAGGGCCAACCACGAAGTCGACTCTATTTCTTTCGGCAGCCTTCACGTAACGCCAGATTGAACCAAGTGGAAGCGCATCATCTGAATCAAGAAAAAGCAAGTAGTCAGTCTTGTCAATACGCTCAAACCCGGTGTTTCTAGCCGCGCCTAGCCCACCGTTTGTTTTTTGTAGCACCCTAAGTTTCATGATTTCGTCAAAGCTTGCAGCCAGCTCGAATGAACCGTCGCTCGAACCATCGTCGATCACGATTACCTCTAGGTTTGGGTAGCGTTGAGCGCGAAGGCTGTGCAGGCAGAGGGGTAAGAATTCGCGCACGTTGTAAACCGGCACGACGACGGTCACCTTGGGTGGGTTTACAACGCGCTTAGGGCCTACAGCTGCTGCAATCTTGAAGACGGACAGCAAAATGGTATCTGCAACCTTCGCCGCCCATGGCTGACTCAGCACTCTAAACAGGCGCCAAGACAATCCGCGTCGAACGCGAGAAGCAAGGCTGTTCAGTTGGCTAGGCAGATTTAGGGGCACCCTGCAAAACTACCAAACCCGCCTAGCTGTTAGAGCCAGGCGGGTTTGAAAGATGAATATATTTACTTCTTCGGTGGATCGAAGAAAGGAATGATGTCGTAGAGGCCATAGAGCAAAGCCGCGACACAAACCGAGAAGGCTACATAAGACAGAACGCGATAAACAACTTCGCGTTGAATGTCCTTTGACTTACCTTTGCGAGCTCCTGGAACCGCATTCTGCGCGTTGGTGAGAAGCCTTACACCGATTGCGAACGCCGAGACGATGATGATTGCCGACACGAGTGCGAGTCCGAAAACCGTGCCGAATTTTTGCCAGTCAATAACGATTTCCATTACTTCTTCTTTCCGTTCTTCTTGGCTGCTCTGGCGGCTTCTAGAGCCTCCTTCTTGAGCTGTTTGGCTGTCTTCACAACATCAACGGCCTCAGAAACTTCGCTGTCGAGCACGTTGTGGTGGCCGATCTTGTTTCGGTTCGAAATCTGGAAGATCGCGATGATTACACCGACGGTGATGATTGCATCGAGAATCAGACCGATGTCTCCGCCGAACTTGGTGAGCAGTGCTGACAGCCCTCCGACCAGTGCAGCAGCGGGAAAAGTCAGCATCCAGCCAACAAACATTTGCCCCGCCTTGCTCCAACGAACGGCTCCGCCTTTACGTCCGAGGCCTGCACCAATTACCGAGCCCGACGCTACTTGAGTTGTCGATAGGGCGAATCCAACGTTGCTAGATGCCAAGATTGTTACCGCTGAAGAGGTTTCTGCTGCCAAACCCTGAACTGGTCTTATCTCAGAAAGGCCTGTTCCCATTGTCTTAATGATTCGCCATCCACCCGAGTAGGTGCCAATTGCGATGGCAACCGCGGCTGAAACAACGACCCAAAGCTCAACGTGGTCGCCGCTAGCCTGGAATCCTGCTGCCACTAGAACAAGAGTGATTACACCCATAGTCTTCTGGGCATCGTTAGTTCCGTGCGAAAGCGCAAGAAGAGAAGAAGAGAAAATCTGTCCAACCTTGAAATTTGAGCGGCCAGTTCCGATTCCGGTCTTGTTTCTCGAACTCTGGCTTCGAGCGGTCAGAACATAGGCAAGCTTGGTTGCTATGAAAGCCGTAACACCGGCAATCACCGGAGCAAAGAGCGCTGGCAAAAAGACCTTCATGATCATCTCTGAGATATTCACCGCAGTGAAACTGAAATAGACCACTACAGAACCAATGAGTCCGCCGAACAACGCGTGCGAAGAACTAGACGGCAGGCCTAGGAACCAGGTCGTAAGATTCCAAAGAATTGCACCGGTTAGACCGGCAAACACAACCTGAGGCGTGATTAACGCGATTGCATTGTCTTGAATCATGCTGCTAGAGATTGTCTTGGCAACCTCGATTGAGAGAAACGCACCAATCAGATTCATAACTGCAGCGATAGCAACCGCAGTTCGAGGCTTCAGCGCACCAGTTGCGATAGGTGTCGCCATCGCGTTAGCAGTGTCGTGAAAACCGTTGGTGAAATCGAAGAAAAGGGCTAGTGCAACCACTAAGCCAACGATGATAATCGGATCCACGGGACCCTTTCTGATTGACGATAAAGATGCAATGCTGCTCTTGAAACCAAGCAAACCCTATTTTTGCAAGGTTAACGCAAGGTAAATTCAGCCTACAAGTCGAAACGTGTCGTTTTCTCTACGTTTGCCTGTTCGCAACAAGGTTAACGGTTTTTAGAACGCAAAGAACGCACACTTAGCGCTGCCGAGACAATAATCGACGCGATAATGACGAACAATGATGTGGTTGTGTCAATCTCAGGCACAGGCAACCCCTGACCGCCATTGATGAACGGCAACTGGTTCTCGTGCATTGCGTGCAACACAAGCTTGATGCCGATGAAACCGAGGATGAACGCGATGCCATATTTCAGATACTGAAGCTTGTCGACCAGCACACCCAGCAAGAAGTAAAGCTGGCGAAGACCCATGAGTGCAAATACGTTAGCCGTGAACACGATAAATGGATCGGTGGTAATACCGAAGATGGCCGGAATCGAGTCGAACGCAAACATTACGTCAGTAGCAGCGATTGCCACGAACACCACCAAGATTGGAGTAAACATTTTCTTGCCGTTTTCAACGGTGCGAAGTTTTGCTCCGTCATAATCTTTTGAAACCTGGATGTGCTTACGAAGCCAAACGATGAGCTTCGACTCTGACTCCTCATCATCTTCATTGCTCCTGAAAGCCTGGTGCCAAGCGGTATAGATCAAGAAAGCGCCAAAGATATAGAAGATTGCGCTGAATGACTCAATCAGGGCCGCACCAACCAGGATGAATGCACCACGAAGAATCAGAGAGAGCACAACACCCACCATCAATACCTCTTGCTGGTGTTTGCGTGGCACGGCAAATCGGTTCATGAGAATCAAGAACACGAAAAGATTGTCGAGACTCAGGCTGTATTCGGTGAGCCAACCGGCATAGAACTCGTTCGCTCGGGTTGCACCAAACAGGTACCAGATCACACCACCGAAAATCACGGCAAGCAGCGCATAGAAGCTAACCCACACGGTTGACTCACGGTTGCTCGGAATGTGTGGTCGGCTATAAATGAGCAGCAGATCGGCAATGATCAACACGGCCAGCACGGCCATGCTCACGATTTCAAAGAGCTCATAGTTGGGGTTCATCGGCTCAAGTCTATGGTCGTCCGTGACTCCGCCGCTAAAGTTGTAACCAGTGTTCGAAAAATAGGTGAAAATGACCGCGAAAAAGACCTCAACCAAGCTGGCAGACGGTCGCGACCTGTTTTATTTCGATGATGCTGGCTCTGGGCTTGCTGCAGAACGCAAAAGCGACGCAAGAAATTTGGATGCACGGCCAGCCGTTGCCGAAATGCGACTCGATGCACTTACGGGCGACTGGATATCGGTGGCCGCAAGCCGCCACGGGCGCGCATTTCTGCCGCCAGCATCCGAGTGCCCACTCTGCCCAAGCACAGACTCTTTCTTGAGTGAAATTCCAGATCGCTTCGACGTAGCCGTTTTCGAGAACAAGAACCCTTCGTTCGGTCCAGACCTAGCTGCGATCGACGACAAAAACTACTGGGTCGAGCCAAAACTGCCACTAGGCATGACCAAGCCCTCGATCGGGCGGTGCGAAGTTGTGGTTTTCTCGCCTGAGCACGAAGGGTCGCTGGCTAGTCAGAGCGAAACCCGCATTCGCACCATTCTCGATGCCTTGGCTGACCGCACCGATGCCATCATGCGCATGCCGGGTGTGCGCACGGTCTTTCCGTTTGAAAACCGGGGGCAAGAGATCGGTGTAACCCTGCACCACCCCCACGGGCAGATTTACGCCTACCCTTATGTCACTCCCACCCAAGAGAAGGTCTTCGCATCGATTGCGCGTCACGGCAAAGACCTGTTTCAAGACATCCTCGAATTTGAACGGGGTTCCGAGCGTGAATTGATTCGTGGCGAGCACTTCACAGCTTTTGTACCGTTTGCCGCGCGCTGGCCAATCGAGGTGGCAATTTTGCCTCACCGCCACGTGCAGAATCTGACCGAACTCACTGGCGACGAACTCGCCGAACTCACCTCTGTTTACTCACGCGTGCTGCGCGGTGTAGATGCCATCTACGACACACCAACTCCATATGTGGCCGGGTGGCACCAGGCACCGAACTTCGATGGTGGCGAAAATTTCAGACTGCAGTTCAAGCTCACCTCACCAAGACGTGCGGCCGACAAACTGAAGTTCTTGGCGGGTTCAGAGTCTGCCATGGGCGCTTTCATCGCAGACTTTCCGCCAGAAACAACAGCGGCCAGATTGCGCGAGGTTATCTAGTGTTGGGTTTAGCCAGGCAAACAGCCGAGGCATTCGAGGCCAAATTTGGGTATGCGCCCACTGGTGTGTGGTCGGCACCGGGCCGCGTGAACATAATTGGCGAGCACACCGACTACAACGAAGGCTTCGTTCTTCCTATCGCCATCAACCGATCCACCTATGCAGCGATTGCGATTCGCGAAGACCGTGTTGCGCGCGTTGGGTCGACTTTCACCGATGAAGTTGTTGAACTCCCTATAAACCATTTGGACCAGGCTAAGGGCTGGTCGGCGTACCCGCTAGGCGTGGCTCATGTGTTGGGTTCGGCAAAGGGTTTCGATCTTTTTATCGACTCGGATGTGCCGGTTGGCGCAGGGCTATCGTCGTCGGCGGCCATCGAGTGTGCAGTTGCCCTCGGACTCGACGAATTGTTGGGGTTGGGCAATGACCGCCGTGCCCTTGCTCGTGCCGGCCAACGGGCCGAAAACGAGGTTGTCGGTGCTCCGACAGGAATCATGGACCAATCAGCCTCTCTACTTGGCAAAGTAGACCACGCGGTGTTTCTAGACTGCCAGTCCCTAGCCGTTGAAAATGTCGAACTGGGCTTCGCCGCGGCTGGGCTAGAGCTTGTCATTATTGATACGCGTGTGGCGCACCGGCTGAACGATGGTGGCTACGCCACTCGACGAGCCGCTTGCGAGACTGCCGCCAAAGCCTTTGGTGTGCCCAGCCTGCGTCATCTCTCGTTGGCAGCATTAGAGAACCGCCACCACCTGGTCGACGACGTCACCTATCGCCGCGCCAGACACATTGTCACTGAAAATGATCGTGTTCAGGCTTTCGTAGATGCCTTGAAACAAGCTGACTTCGCTAGGTGTGGCCAGCTTATGGTTGAGTCGCACCTCTCGATGAGAGACGATTTCGAAATCAGCGTTGACGAACTCGACACCGCTGTCGAGGTTTCGATGAGGCACGGCGCGGTGGGCGCTCGGATGACCGGCGGCGGATTTGGCGGTGCAGCCATCGCCCTCTGTCCGATAGAAAAAATCAGCGACCTAACCAACTCGGTTTATGCAGAGTTTGAACTGCTCGGCTACGCCAAGCCAAACATTTTTACTGTGAATGCAGCCGACGGTGCGACCCGCCTGATCTAAAAACGGCTTAGCGACCCGACGACCTAAGCGAACGGGTCTGGGGTCATCACGTACTTAGTCTCAAGGTATTCGTTGATACCTTCGAAACCGCCCTCACGACCAAGTCCTGACTGCTTGACTCCACCGAACGGCGCAGCAGCGTTAGAGACCAAACCAGTGTTGAGACCAGTCATACCAGTGTCAAGCGATTCGATGAGTCTCAGACCGCGCTTGAGGTCTTGCGTGAATGCATAGGACACCAAACCGTACTCGGTGTCGTTCGCCAGAGCCACGCCCTCTTCTTCGGTCTTGAAGCTGACGATCGGCGCGATCGGGCCAAAGATTTCTTCGCGCAAGATGGCTGCATCGGGCTTTACCCCAACCAGCACGGTCGGCTTAAAGAAGTAACCTTCGCCTTCGCCCGACTCGCCACCAACAACAATGGAGCCACCTTCTTGAACAGTGGTGTCGACCAATCGCTGCATGTTGGTGCGCGCGCTCTCGTTAATCACCGGGCCACAAGTGGTATCGGTATCTACACCTCGACCAAGCTTCAAGGCGCCCATCTTTTCGGCAAGACGGTTACCAAATTCCTCGGCGACCGACTCCTGAACGATAAACCGGTTAGCGGCGGTGCAGGCCTGGCCGATGTTGCGCATCTTGGCGAGCATCGCGCCATTTACGGCTGCATCTAGGTCAGCATCCTCGAACACTACGAATGGCGCGTTACCGCCAAGTTCCATGGATGTGCGCAAGACCTGCTGCGCCGACTGCTCGAGCAACTTGCGACCTACCTGAGTGGAACCAGTGAACGTGATTTTGCGCAGACGCGAGTCGGCAATGATCGGTGCCGAAACCTTTGCCGATGAGCTGGTGGTAATCACGTTGATCACGCCGGCCGGTAGTCCTGCTTCTTCTAGAGTCTTGACAAACAGCAGAGTCGTTAGCGGGGTAAGTTCTGCTGGCTTGACCACCATCGTGCATCCGGCTGCGAGCGCAGGGCCGATCTTGCGGGTGGCCATGGCGAGCGGAAAGTTCCATGGGGTAATTGCAAATGCAGGCCCAACTGGTCTCTGAGCAACCAGCATTCGACCGGTGCCTTCTGGCGAAGTTCCGTAACGCCCTGTGATTCTTACCGCTTCTTCGCTAAACCAGCGCAAAAATTCGTTTCCGTAGGTTACTTCACCACGAGCTTCGGCAATTGGCTTGCCCATTTCGAGACTGATCAGGGTGGCGAATTCTTCGCTACGCTCGCGAACGAGTTCAAAAGTGCGGCGTAGTAGTTCGGCGCGTTCGCGAGGGGGAACCTTGGCCCAAGATGCCTGAGTTGCATGAGCTGAAGAAAGGGCAGCAAGTCCGTCAGAGACATCGGCGTTGGCGATTTCGAGCAAGGTCTTGCCGGTCGCTGGGTCTTCAACCGCGATCAGATTTTCGCCATGACCCTGAACCCATTTACCGCCGATGTAAAGACCGGTTGGAACCTTGGCCAGTAACTCGGTTTCTTTTAGCGCCATTGCTTTTCCTTCAACTCGTTCGGATGCTAACAGTCTGCCACAGTCGGGCTATTTGGTGGCAACCACGTTGCAACCAGAGTCGACCATCGTGTCGATGGCTGCTTCTGAGCTAGCGGCGGCCACACCTGCGGTTAGAGCGGTGATTACGGTTACATCGCGACCACTCGCCTTGGCGTCGAGAGCTGACGCGAGCACGCAGTAATCGGTGGCGATCCCCACAAGAGTGACTTCACTGATTGAGCGTTCGTCTAACAATTCGACCAAGGGCTGGCCATCTCGGGTAACTCCTTCATAAATCGAATACGAGGGCTTGCCCTGGCCCTTTTCGATATGCACATCGACAAAGCTCGTATCGAGATTCGGGTGGTATTCAGAACCCAGCGTGCCAGCCACACAGTGCGAGGGCCAGGTGTTCACAAAATCTGGCTCATCCGGGGAAACCGCAAAGTGGCCGCCGTTGTCGCCATCGGCAGAATGCCAGTCGCGTGAGGCGATCACCAAATCGAAGGACCCTGCGTGCTGGTTCAAAAACGCCGTGATGTTCGAGGCACAAGCTGCTCCCCCGGCAACCGCAAGCGAGCCACCCTCGCAAAAGTCGTTCTGCACGTCGATGATGAAAAGAGCTTTAGCCATTCTTTTGCCTAATCTCAGGTTGGTGTGAGCTTGGTGCTATTGGTTCGAAAGTTGGTCACCGCATCGGTAGAAGCCGGTAACGAGATTGTCGATGGCCTGCTTGGCATTGTCTTTCACCGGGCCAAGGGCATACACGGCAAACAGCAGGTTGGTGCCATCCTTGGCCGAGATAATTCCAGCCAATGTGTAACCGTTGTTGATCCAACCGGTCTTTGCACGAACCTTGCCCGTGGCATCCGCGTTGTCGCCCTTGAAACGGCTGGCGAGCGAACCGGTTTCACCCGCGCTTGGTAAACCTTCGTTGATGATTTCGAAGTCGCCCCAGCCATCAAGCACCATGCCCATGAGCTGGGCAACGAATGTCGGCGAAACGGCGTTCAGTGAAGAAAGACCAGAACCGTCTTTGATTACCAGCGAGCTGGTGTCGAGGTTGGTGCTAGCCAGGGCCTTCTTGAATGCGATGCTGATTGAAGCGAACGAACCGTCGTAGCCCTGGTTTAGAGCCACGAGACGGGCCAGATACTCCGCCTCGGTGTTGTCTGACTTCTGAAGCATGTGGCGAATCCACTTGTCGATGGTCTGCGATGAAACCTTGGCGATTTCAACCGCGTCTGCAGGCAGCTCGCCTTCGACAACGGTCGCGCCCGTGGCGATGGTGCCGAGAGCCTTCTTGAACTTGGCTCCGGCGTTGGCAACGGGCTTGGTTGAACGCGGTGAGGTTTCTGCCGAAGGCGACTTGCGGTCGCCATCAACCTGAAGCGCCGTGACTTCACTCATGTAGCCCTGAGTTTGCTCGCTTCGTGCCCAAGAAGAATCCCACTTGGATGCTGCGCTGCCGCCAGCGAAAAGCGTCGAGTCGAGCACAATCTTGGTCACGGTAAGGCCGTTAGCGACCGACCACTCGTTTACCTTGAGCGCAAGCGTGCTGAGCTTTGGAGCGTTGGCGTAAACCGACTGCTGCCCTGCAGGAAGAGCCGAAAGGGTTGGGTCACCAGCGCCGACCAGAATCACGGTGCCTGGCTGTGCAGGGTCGGCGTAAACCTTGGTCTCAACCACATAGTTAGGGCCAAGGGTCTGTAGCGCGGCTGCGGCGGTGAGCACTTTCATGACCGAAGCGGTCGCAGCTGGCACGGTTGCGTTGCGGTCGAAGAGAACTTCGTTTGTGCCAGCTTTCAAAACCACTGCAGAAAGGTTGCCGAGTTCTGGAACTGTGCTTAGGTCAGCAACCGAGCAGGTGCGAGCGCTGCTGGCAGACGCACTCGGCGTTGCGGTCTGAGACGCAGAAGCCGAAGGCGTGTTGGTCGGGTTTGCAACCGAGGTTCCGAAAGATGATGCGGCGATGAGCAAGATCAGAGCGAGCAAACCGCTGCCAGAACCAATTGCCACTTGTTTGAAGTAAGCAAAACGTGGTTTGTTCTCGGTCAAAGTCGCTCCTCGATTAGGCATAAAGCTGGGCTATAAAACACTCAATTGAAAGCACGTACGCCCCTACAACTGATTTTAGTCGGGCTTGCTGAGCGTAGGCTTGAGTTATGAAGTTCACACAACGTCTAACTGTCGCGGCAATCGCAATTGCCCTGGGTCTGGGCATAAACCTTGCGCCAGCATCCGTCGCTTTTGCTCACTCTGACTTGCAGAGCACCTCCCCGCTTGCGGGCGAAATCGTAGAAGCCGGTCGCATCGATGTCACCCTAAAGTTCGGTGAAGAGCTGCTGTCGGGCGAAGGTTCTGGTGCCGTAATTTCTGTTATCGGACCACTCGAAGGTGAATCGATCGAGCACTCGGATGGTTGTGTCGACGCAATTCGCGGCTCGCTGGTTGTCGAAGGCGTTTCGCTCGACCAGCCAGGCACCTATGAGGTCAATTGGCGGGTGGTTTCGGCTGACGGACACCCAATTGAGGGCGTTTATGAGTTCACGGTCGAGAATACGACCGGTTACGAAGCTGCCGGCGTTGGCATTTGCGAAAACTCGCTTCTAGGCGAGCCAAAGACTACCACCGACAACACCGGCGGGTTTCCGACCTCGGTGCCAATCACCCCAGAAGAAGGCTTGATTGGCGGGTTGGTCGTCATCACGCTGATGGCTATCGGTGGTGCTTTCTTGCTGCGAAAGCAAGAGCGCCGAATTGCCGAAGCCTCTGAACGCGATAAAGATAAGTACCGCGGCGAGCTTTAGCTCACCGGTTGCACGAGGTCTTGGTTAGCCGTTTGGCCTGACCAGTTTTTCAACGTCGCCCAAGATGGCTTCAAACTCCGCTTCGCTCATGAGGGCGAGTTCTTGCACCACCTGGCGCACCGTTTTGTCTTCGGCCTGGGCTTTTTGAGCAACCGCAGTGGCATTCTCATACCCAAGCATGGGTGAGAGAGCTGTGACCAAACCAATCGAGCGTTCAACGTCACGACGCAGTTTTGGAACGTTTGCGGTGATGTCTTTGACGCATAGATCTGCAAGCACGTAGCAGGCCTGTCGCAACTGTGTGATGCCCATCATGAGGGCCCGACACATGATCGGCTCGAACGCGTTTAGCTGTAACTGCCCTGCTTCAGCGGCCATCGTCACCGTGATGTCGTAGCCGATCATCGCGAACGCAACCTGATTCACCACCTCGGGAATCACTGGGTTCACCTTGCCAGGCATGATCGAAGAACCTGCCTGTCTGGCGGGCAGGTTAATTTCGCCGAAACCTGCTCGAGGTCCACTCGAGAGCAGACGAAGGTCGTTTGATGTTTTGCTGAGCTTCACCGCAACGCGCTTGAGCACGCCAGAGACCATCACAAACACGCCAGCGTCTTGGGTTGCCTCGACCATGTCTTCGGCGACCACGAATGGAATGCCGGTTAGCTTCGAAAGATTTTGGCAGGCCAGGGCAGAGTAGCCCTTGGGAGCGTTGAGCTGGGTGCCAATCGCGGTTCCACCAATGTTGATTTCACAAAGCAGCGGAATCACGTCACGAAGACGATCCTCGTCTTCCATGGTCATTCTGGCGAAGGTGGCGAACTCCATGCCGAGCGTCATTGGCACTGCATCTTGCAACTGGGTGCGGCCCATCTTGATGATGTCTTTGAACTCTTCGGCCTTTCCGCCGAATGCGCCGCGCAAATGTGTCATGGCAGCAATAAGCTCACGCAGCTCAAGAATCAGAGCGACTTTGAGTGCAGTTGGGTAGACATCGTTGGTTGATTGCGACATATTCACGTGGTTGAGCGGGTGGCAGTGACCGTAGTCGCCCTTTTCGCGCCCCATGATCTCGAGAGCTCGGTTGGCGATTACCTCGTTGGCGTTCATGTTGGTGCTGGTACCCGCCCCACCCTGAATGGCATCAACGATGAACTGAGAATCAAACTTGCCCTCAGCTACTTCGGCACAGGCAGCCACAATGGCGTCACGGATGCTCGGCTCGAGCTCGCCGACCGAACAGTTTGCCTCGGCCGCCGCTTGCTTCACCAACGCAAGCGCACGTATCAGGCTTCGGTAGTGCCCGATGGGCACCCCAGAGATTGGAAAGTTTTCGGCCGCTCGAGCGGTGTGTACACCCCAGTAGGCGTGGCTCGGCACTTCAAAATCGCCGAGTAGGTCATGTTCTAGCCTCATTGCTGACATGTCTTCAGTCTGGCACGAAAAACGTTTGTAGCCAAACGACACGGGCTGGTGAGTTCGTTTATTCGACCAGAAGACCCCGGCACAAAAAAGTGCCCGGCCATTTTGACCGGGCACTTTTTTGCACAGCTTTTTTTATGACAAGATGTCTGCTGCCAAGTCGCGCTTGTTCTTGGTTGCTGCAGCAACCACCAGACCAATAACAGCGGCGATGAATGGCGAGAGCACTAGAGCCCAACCCATTGGCGAGAGCATCCATGCCGATTCTGGCAAGGTTGGGTCTACGCCTTCTGCGGCAAGGTTGCCGAGTAGGTTGAAGCGGCTCATCAAAAGGTAGAGGCCGGCTGCAAGACCAACTGCTGAGAGCAGTGGAGCAATCGTCGACTTCCACAGGTTGAATGTGCCGTCTTTGCGAAGGTAAACCATGATCGCAATGCTGACCAAGACTTCGACAAACATGATTGCAACCGCAGTGATCGCGCTCATCCAGGTGAAGAGGTTTCCGATACCGTCAAGACCGGCAGCAGCGAAGCCAATCATGATGACCAGAGCAAGAACCGAGGTCAAGATGACACCGTTCTTAGGTGCACCGCTTCTGTTGGTGTTAGCGAAAGACGCTGGAAGAATTCCACCGCGACCCATTGCGAAAAAGTAGCGAGAGATGGCGTTCTGGAATGCCAAGATACCGGCGAAGCAGCTGGTTAGAACTAGGTAGCCCATGATGGTTGACATCCAGGTACCACCTAGTGAAACGTCGGCCATGTTCTGAAGAACTCCGGCAGGGTTGGTTAGGCCGATCGCAGGGTCTAGACCGCCAAACTCGGCGATGTAGCCGTAGAGACCTTCGTTAGGGAAGCCCTCCGGAGCGTTTGGGTTGCTGTAACTCGCCATCGCGGTTGACATTGCCAACGAAACTACAGCGAACAGACCGGTGATTAGACCAATCGCCCAGAAGGTTGCCTTAGCAACCGAGCGCTTAGGGTCTTTCGACTCTTCGCCGTAGATTGCGGTTGCTTCGAAACCAATGAACGAAGCAAACGCGAAAGCGATCGCGATACCAGCAGTGCCAGTTACGCCACCCGCCAAGATAGCGTCTGGCGAGAAGGCCGCAACGAAATCGATCGATCCGGCGTTCTGAACCAAGATTGCGAGGGCCGTAATGACCAAGACGAGAACCTCGAGAATCATGAGAACACCGAGCACCTTAGAGCCGATGTCAACGCTGAATAGCGACAACAAGGTTGCCACGGCCCAGGCAACTAGGGCCCAGCCGTACCATGGCAAACCAGGCACCATGAATGACATGACGCCACCAAAGAAGCCATAGATGGCTAGCTGAATGGTTACGTAACCAACGATCGAGGCAAATGCCGATGCGACACCTGCGTTACGACCAAGGCCGCGACCAACGTAAGCGAAGAAGGCACCGGTGTTAGTTACCTTTTGGCTCATTGCCGAGTAACCAACAGCGAAAAGAGCTAGAAGTAGACCGACGGCAAGGTAGGTGCCTGAAGCACCGGCGCCATTACCCAGGAACATTGCTACGGGTACTGCTCCTGTCATTCCAAGAAGCGGGGCGGCAGCAGCCACAACAAAGAAAACGATGCCGGCGGTGCCGAGTTTGCCTTTGCTGAGTGAAGTGCCGGATGAGTTATCTGACATTAGAGATGTTCTCCTCATTGAGTTTGATAATCGTTAGGGGCTAAACGATTAAGGTAAGCGTGGCGGAGCGCTGGTGCTCGGTCAAGTTCATTCGGGCTCAAACGACAAGGCTTTTCCGAATCGTTATAAAGGCATTTTGGGTAATTTTGTTTGGGCACAAACGATTCGTTAGGCTTTTGGCATGAGCGAACTCAACGGATTCATCGCACCACTCACCCCGACCGGCAATTCATCGCTGGTACCGAACATGCCCTGGTATTACTCGGGTACTTTACTGACCGTTGAATACCTCACCGACGTGGCCAACGTGCGCGCAATCTTGCCAGCAGACCTCGAACTCGCCGACGAGCATCCCGGTGCCGTTGCTATCATTTGGGCCGATTGGCAGTCATGCAGCGAGGGTGGCGCAGAGCTGCTCGACCCAGTGCGTTCGCAGTACCTAGAAGCATTCGTAGTTGTTCGCTGCAAGAAAGATGGCGTGACCTACTCGCGCTGCGTGGCCATTTGGGTCACCAAAGACTTCGCGATCGCTCGCGGCTGGTTTCAGGGCTACCCGAAGAAGCTTGGTTCGGTGCACGTCACTCGAATCTTCAACCACGGCAAGGCCAGCCCGCGCCTGGCGGCCGGCGCAAAACTTGGCGCAACTTTGGCTGCCTATGACCACCGCCTCGCATCTGCAGTGGTGACCCTTCGCGAGCCATCAGACAACAACGGATTCGTCAACGGCCACAAGATGCTGCACAGCCGCTGGATGCCGTCAATCACCCCAGGCGCAGGGAACTCACTAGACCAGTTGATTTCGATGGGTGGCGTTGATGCAGACCTCGGCGAACCTTGGATGGGCGACGCCGAACTCACCCTCGGCGACAGCCAGTGGGACGAGCTCGGCTCGATCTTGCCGGTCAAAGAGATTCTCGGCGGTTACTACCGTGAGGTCGGCGTGACCTTCAACGGTGGCGTGCTGATCGAGGACCGTTCAAACCCAACCGTATAAGCGACTCGGCCGCACAGGCCTCGTTCGCACTGGCCGATTTTCGGTTTAGTAAACCTCGAAGTACTCTTCGATCTCCCACTGGGTGACATCGCGGGTAGCCTCTGGCACTGCCGCTTCGTAGCGCTCAATCTCGTCACGCTTCATAACCAAGAACACGTTGATTAGTTCTGGGGCGATGTAGTCGGTGAGGTTTTTGTTTGCCTCAAGGGCATCTAGCGCTTCTGTAAACGTCATCGGTAAAACAGCTGCTGACTCATTGTCATAAGCCATTCCCTCTGCTGCATCTGGGCAAGGCAGGTCGCGCTTGATTCCATCTAGAGCAGCTGCGAGGATGCCCGCAATCAAAAGATATGGGTTGGCCGCACCATCACCGACACGCACTTCGAGACGGGTTCCCGAGCCGCGCTCTGGCGGAACGCGAGTCATGGTGCTGCGGTTGTCATACCCCCAGTTGGCTCGGTAAGGAGCCAAAGTGTCTGGGCCCAGACGCTTGAACGCGTTGACGGTTGGGTTGGTGAATGCCGTTAGGGCGTGGGCGTTAGCCGTCACACCTGCAATCATCTGCTTGGCAACCTTCGACAGGTTTCCGGCACCATCGTGCATCTGGTTCTCACCATTCAGGTCGGTCACCGAGAAGTGCAGGTGGAAGCCGCTGCCGCCCTCATCGCTCCAAGGCTTGCCGAGGAAGGTTGCGTGACGCCCGCGTCGGGCCGCGACATCCTTGATCGCTGCTTTGAATTTGAAAGTACGGTCGGCCGCGTCGAGTGCCTCTGAGTGATACAGGTTGATTTCATACTGCGATGGGCTGAACTCGGCGTTGCCGGCAAAGACACCGATCTGCATTTGGTCGAGCATACGAATGATGTGCAAGAAGTCGCCGTTTGGGTCGGTCATTGCACCTGTGGTGTAGACCAAGCCGGTCTTCTCGTGGGTGCGTCGGTATCCGCCATCTTCGGTGTGATCGGCAAGGTAGAACTCGAGTTCTGGGCCAACCACAGGCTTGAGGCCAAGAGCGTGGTACTGCGCGATTACCTGCTTGAGCACCGAACGTGGCGACATTTGGTTTACCGAGCCGTCTGGGTTAAATGCATCGGCGATTGCGAATGCAACGCCTGGCTCCCAAGGCAGGTCGGTGATTGTGTCTGGCTCAAGTCGGCTGACCAAGTCTTGAAGCCCGTCGCTCGCGATGTTGTTTGCCTCTAGCACGTCACCGCGAGTGTTGGTAACCCACACACCTTGGCAAAAGGCTGGGCCATTGTGAGCGCCTTTGTCGAGCTGACTGACGAGCAAGTCTTTCGAACGAGTCACGCCGAGCACGTCTGAATAAATCAGACGAAGAACGTCTACTCCGCGGGCCTTCAGCGATTCTCTGAGTGCGACAAGGTCGGTGGTCATTGCAACTCCTTTGTAACAACTTGGCTCATAACAACAATCGTTAGGGCTCAAACGAAATAATAACCCTATGGTGTTGTTTCACACTTCGAAGTTTTGCGAATCGTTATAAGAGGTTATGAATGAAGGTTCTTTTCATACAGCACGACCACGTGAGCCCCACCGGCCCAGTAGGCGAACGCTTTCGCGAACGCGGATTCGAGACTCAAGAAATTCTTGTAGTTCAAGAGCACCAGTTCGGCGAACCAAACGTGACCTTCACCTTTCCAGACTTCGCCGATTACGACGTGATCGTGCCGCTCGGCGCACCCTGGGGCGCTTGGGACGACGCCTGCATCGGAAACTGGCTGACTCCCGAGCTCGAGTGGATACGCGCTGCGGTCAGCAGCGGCAAGCCGGTGCTCGGCATCTGCTTCGGTGGTCAACTCATTGCCCGAGCCATGGGCGGCTCGGTTGCGCCGGCACCAAAGGGTGAAATCGGCTGGACCAACATTTGGAGCGAGCGACCCGACCTGATTTCGAACGGCCCGTGGTTTCAGTTTCACTACGACCGTTGGCAGCTGCCACCCGACGCGGTCGAAATCGCCCGCAACCCGGTTGCCTCACAGGCCTTCTTGATCAACAACTCGCTTGCCGTGCAGTTTCACCCCGAACTAAACGCTGCCGGGCTCAAAGGCTGGCTCGACTGGGGCGGCGACAAAAAGGTGCTCGAAGATGGGCAAGACCCAGTCGTGATGATGCGCCAAACCGAGGCAGAAGAAGCGGATGCTAGCGCACGAACCTTCGCGCTAGTCGATGCGTTTATCGACCAGGTGTCAGGGCTTTAGCGCAGGTTCACCTTTACCGGCATGCGCTTGATGCCGTGCACGAAGTTGCTGCGCAGGTAGTCGATTTCGCCATCAAGCTCAACCGAGTCGATTCGCTGAATCAGGTCTTCGAACATGATCTTGAGTTCGATGCGAGCCAGTGCGTTGCCGAGGCACATGTGAGGCCCGCCACGACCGAACGTCATGTGTTCGTTCGGGTTGCGCGTGACATCCATGCGGTTTGGATTTTCAAAAACGGTCTCGTCGCGGTTGCCCGAAGCGAACCAAGGCACAACCTTTTGGCCGGTCTTAATCTGAACGCCGTTTAACTCAACGTCTTTTGTGGCGGTGCGTCTGAAGTGATAGACCGGGCTGGCGAAACGCAAGAACTCTTCGACGGCCCATTCGATTTTGTCTGGGTTCTCTTGTAAGAAACGCAACTGTTCTGGGTTCTGAATCAGGTTGTTCATGGTGTGGCTAATGGTGTGGCGGGTGGTTTCGTTACCGGCTACAACCAACAACAAGAAGTTGGTGTGAAAGTCGCGATCGGTCAGTGGCACGCCATCTGAAGGCATGGTGTTGACCAGGCGCGAGATTAGGTCTGTGCCGTCTTTACCCTTGCGCTCGCGAGCAAGTGCGTCGCCGTATTCAAAAACTTCGAGAGCCGCGGGTGACTTGAACGGAACGAGACGATACTTTTCGCTCTCTGGGTCGTTGATTAGAACATCGGCGTGCTCTGGGTCATCGAAACCGATCATGCGGTTTCCCCATTCGATGAGCTGGCCGGCGTCTTCTTGCGGCACATCGAGCAGTCGAACTAGAACGTTGATCGGAAAGTCTGACGCCACTTCTTCAACGAAGTCGAACGAGCCCTTGGCGAATGCATTGTCGAGGGTGGTGGCGGTTAGACCGCGAAGAAAGGTGGCGTATCGGGCAACTGCTTGCGGGGTGAACTCGCCCTGAAGCAGACGGCGCAAGGCGCGGTGACGAGAACCATCGGTCTCGAGCAGTGAGCGACGAGCTTCTTCTTGCTCGGCATCCACTTCTTCGAGGTTCGTGAAACGTTCAGAGGTGAAGGTCTCTGGGTCGCGAAGCACCTTGACAATGTCGTGATAGCGAGTGACCGAGTAGAAACCAGAGTTTGGGGCTTCTTCTTCGTTCCAGTGAATCGGGTTGTTCTTTCGAAGGTCTTCGAAAACCTTCCACGGTGCACCGTTTGCAAAGAGGTCAAGATCGGCCAAAGAAACGCTCGACATTGAGTTCACGTCTGACTCCTAAGAGATTGTTTGGATACAAATCATTTTTAGATTAGTGATATGTAGAGTGTTTTCTAGTCAAAAAACGAAAATGTTATTCATTCGGGACTAAATGATTAGAAAATTGTGGTTGAGTTCAGTTCAGAGAGAAAGAGTGGGGAACCATGGCTGGAGTGCACACACTTGCCGAGACAGAACGCCAAGTAGAGGCAAAGCTAGACCACAAAAACATCGATTTCGGTGCTATGGCCGTTGTCTCGAACCTCTTTCGCGCCGCTACCGCTGTTCGTAATCACCTCGAGCGCTCGGTGCTGGCTAAAGAAAACCTGTCTTGGACTGCTTTTGTTGTTCTCTGGGTGACTTGGATCTGGGAGCCAATCGAAACTCGCCAGATTGCTACCGAAGGCGGTTTTTCAAAAGCCACCCTAACCGGCGTGCTGGGAACTCTAGAAGGTCGCGGCCTGCTCACCCGCGAGAAAAGTAAAGATGACGGCCGCCTCGTGATTGTCAAGATGACACCGGCAGGTCGCAAACTTATGGACCGACTTTTTCCGGCGTTCAACACCGAAGAGAAATTTGTGGTTGAAACTCTCGGCGAATCGGCAGAGCGTCAAACGGCAGACCACCTGCGCGAGATAACTCGCCACCTAGAGAGCTAAGTCTCTCTAGAGCTCTAGCCCTAGATAAGCGGCGCGTTTTGCGCCTGCTCAACAAACTTCGCAAACAGCCCAGCCTGCTGCGCGTTGTCGGCAGCATTGTCTTCTGGATGCCACTGCACCGCATATGCCCAAGCACCGTTGTCGATAGCCAAGGCCTCGACGTGCCCCTCCGCTGCGCGCGCAATAACTCGTAGACCATTGCCAAGCTGATCGATGGCCTGGTGGTGGTAGCACGATGACTCGAGAACACCCGAGCCAACGCCAAGGCGATCGCTGTCGGCATCCAAGTTCAAATTGTGGACAACGTGACGGTGGTCATTCTGCATGTGCTGAACCAGCGTGCCACCGAAGGCAACGTTTACCAGTTGAAAACCTCGGCAGATGGCCAAAAACGGTACCTTGTTTTCGATAGCCCACTTGGTGAGGCTCAGGTCGGCCGAGTCTTGCAGCTCATCGATGCCATAGAGCTCGTCGCTCTCAGGGGTTTGGCCATAGAGTTCGGGGTTCAGATCGCCGCCACCCGGCATCAGCACGGCCGAAAAGCCGCGAAGGCGAGTAGCCCAGTCGGTGTCGTTCGTTGGCAACAGAGTGATGGGGTCTCCCCCGGCATTCCAGACCGATTCAACTAGGGCTCGAGCGCTCACAACCGCTCTCGAACGAGTAGCAGTAGACCCGTCGGCAAAGCGACCGAGGATGGCGATTCTTGGTCTATTCAAGGCAGTCACCGCTAACTCCAAATCGTTATAAAAATTCACTCGCCAGACTATAAGAATCTGGTGTTCTAAAGAGAAGTATGCCCTAGTCTAAATCATTAGCATCCGAACGAAATTGAAGTTACGCTTGATTTCACGACGAACAAACGAGGGAGTTTCTCAGTGACCTTTATTGAGGTGGCCGGGGCCAAGGTAGACACACGCCACTACATTGGCGGTGCGCGCGTTGCCAGCGCTGAAACATTCACCAACACCTCCCCCGTTGACGGCAGCTTTTTGGGCGAGATCGCTCGCGGTGGTCAGACAGAAATTGATCTAGCCGTAGCCGCCGCAAACAAAGCTTTCAAAGGATGGGCGGCATTGGGGCCTGTCGGTCGCGGCGAGCTTTTGATGAAACTAGCCGAACTGGTCGAAGAAAACATTGAAACTCTCGCCCAGCTCGAGACCATGGACAACGGTTCGCTGCTTCGCTCACACCGCCGCGGCGTTATGCCACGCGTCGCAATGAACATTCGCTTCTTCGCCGACTGGGCGATCAACCACCTAGCGCACGAGAAATTTGAAACCCGCGGCCACACCAACAACATTTCTTGGGACCCATCAGGCGTTTGCGCACTGATCACCCCATGGAATGCCCCATTGATGCTAGCCACCTGGAAAATCGGCCCGGCACTTGCCGCTGGCGACACCGTTGTTTTGAAGCCAGCCGAATGGACACCGCTCAGCGCATCGTTCTTTGCCGACCTGACCAAGCAGGCGGGCATCCCCGATGGTGTGTTCAACGTTGTTCAGGGGTACGGGCGCGAGGCCGGAGCTGCGCTGGTTGCCCACACTGACATCGCACGCATTTCGTTCACCGGTTCGGTGCCAACCGCCAAGGTAATCGCCAAGGCGGCAGCCGACAACCTCACCCCACTTTCGTTCGAGCTCGGTGGCAAGAGCCCGCTGTTGGTGTTCGAGGATGCTGACCTAGACCTTGCCGCCGAACTAGCCGTAGAGCAGTACGACAACGCCGGCCAGGTTTGCCTAAGCGGAACCCGCATTTTGGTTCACGAGGCGGTTGCCGATGCTTTTGCCGAGAAGTTCCGCGAGCGCGCAGCCAAGATCAAACAGGGCGACCCGCGTGACGAGACCACCGACATCGGCCCGCAGATTCACCAGGTTCACTTCGACCGGATCAAGGGGTTTGTAGACCGCGCCAAGGCCGAGGGCCAGACCATCGTGATGGGCGGCGAGCCAAACGACGACCTTGGTGGCCTGTTCTTCAGACCTACCCTGATTCAGCCGAGCGCTGGTGCCGAAATCGTGACCCAAGAAGTCTTTGGCCCTGTGCTCTGCATGCAGACCTTCGCTACAGATGAACAAGCGCTCGAAATGGCGAACGGCACGGAGTTCGGTTTGGCGGCTGTGGTTGTGTCGGGCATCCGTGAACATGCCGAAAAGATCACCAAAGAGCTCGTTGCCGGAACCATTTGGGTGAACTGCTTCTTTGTTCGCGACCTGCGGGCACCATTTGGTGGCTCACGCAAGTCAGGTATCGGTCGCGAGGGTGGCAACTGGTCATTCGATTTTTATGCAGATGTAAAGAACACCGTGGTTTCACCGAATGGATGGAAGGAATAGCGATGGGTGAAGTAGTAGGCGCTGCAATTCTGGCGCACGTGCCAACGATCATGCTGCCCGAGGCAGTGCGATATGACCTCAACAATGGCAAAGAGATCAGCCTTGTGCCAGGCCTCAAGCGCTTGCGAAAAGAGATTTTCGAAACCCTCGACTACGACACCGTCGTAGTGCTCGACAGCCACTGGGCTACCACCGTTGAATTTGTTGTTACCTCGCATGCCGAGCGTTCGGGTCTGTTCACCAGCGAAGAACTACCTCGTGGCATGAGTCAGATTCCTTACGCATTCAAAGGCAATCCAGAGCTGGCCAACAGCCTCAGCAAATACGACGAGAAGAATGGCACCTGGATTACCCCGATCAGCGACCCACACCTGCCGATTTTCTATGCAACTGTGAACCTCTGGCACTACCTAGGTCGCGGCCTTGACGATAAGAAATGGGTTTCACTTTCGGTTTGCCAGACCGCTACCGCAGAAGACTTCAAGCGTGCCGGTCGCGCCCTCGGCGAAGCCATTCGCGACAGCGACAGCAAAGTGTTGCTACTCGGATCGGGTGCGCTATCGCACACCTTCCACAAGCTGCGCGACCTTCGCAAGCACGAGGCCAGTGACCCGATTCACATCTTCACGCCAGAGGCATACGAGTATGACAAGAAGGTCATCGAGTGGTTCGAGCAAGGCGACCACAAGGCCGTGCTCGACGACTTCGACAATTTCAAGAAGTACAAGCCAGAAGCTGGTTTCTACCACTACCTAGCCATGGCTGGAGCGCTTGGCGAAGAAGAAAACAAGTCGGTAGGCCGCCTATACAGCGAATACGAAAACTCAATCGGAACCGGCCAGGTGCACATCTGGTTCGACAAGCCTGAGGGCGGGTTCCCAAGACCGAAAGACCTGGTGCTATCCCGTGACTGAAATTAGACGCATCCTGCTAGACGGATACCCGATTCAGGTAGTTCGCGAAGGCGAGCACCTGGTTGCGCCCGACGGCCGCCGCATCGCAATTGAAGATGCCACGCACCTCGCGCCATCTGAGCCAACCAAGATCATCGCCGTGCACTTGAACTACGACTCACGCACTCAAGAGTTCATGACCAAGTTGCCGCCGGCACCGACCTACTTTCACAAGCCAATCACCGCGCTGAACACTCACAAGGGTGCCGTCGTGCGGCCAGCCGGCTGCAAGTGGCTCAACTACGAGGGCGAAATCGTCATCATCATTGGCAAGACCTGTCGCAACATCTCCCCTGAAGAAGCTGGCGAATACATCGCGGGCTACTCGGTGGGTAACGACTACGGCCTGCACGACTTCAGAGACACCGATGCCGGTTCGATGCTGCGCGTAAAGGGCAGCGACACCTTGGCTCCGGTTGGTCCGGGCATGGTAACCGACTGGGATTTCAGAAACAAGATGATTCGCACCTATGTGAACGGCGTCGTCAAGCAAGAAGACAACACCGACAACATGGAGTGGGACATGCACTACCTGGTTGCTGACATTGCTCGCACCATCACCCTGGTGCCTGGCGACATGTTGTTCTCGGGCACCCCGGCCTTTAGCCGCCCGGTCGAGCCAGGCGACATTGTCGAGGTTGAGGTTGAAGGCCTCGGTCGCTTGACCAACCACATCGTCGAAGGCCCTACCCCAATTCGCACGGATGTTGGCGCACAGCCAACCGAAAGCGAAGAGGTTGTCTCTACCGCACTCGGTGGCGACTGGGAGTTCAGAGGAATTCGCACCCCATCTAAAGACCTTTACCCATCTACCGTGGAGGAAAAATAATGACAATCAAAATCGACGTCGACATGACCAAGTGCCAGCACTACGGTCAGTGTGTTTTCGAAGCCCCTGACATCTTTCGCCTAAACAGCGACGACAAGCTCGAATACACCGCCGAAGCCGACGAGAGCGAACGCGGCAACATTGAGGCAGCCATCGACATCTGCCCGATGCAGGCCATTCGCATCGTCGAATAATTTCGACGACTTCTCGTTAGGCATACGTGACTAAGCCGGTAGTTATTGTCGGTGCATCCATGGGTGGTCTGCGCGCCGCCGAGGCACTGCGCCGTTTCGGTTATCTCGGCCCGATCACCGCAATCGGCGATGAGCCATATGCCCCTTACAACCGTCCTCCACTTTCGAAAGACGTGCTCAAGGGCGAGGTGAGCCACGAAGCGGTGGCTTTTGCGCAGCGACCAGCAACCGCCGACGTGAACTGGGTGCTCGGCACTCGAGTGGCGAGCGCGGATGTCGCAAACAGCACGGTCACCGACGACACCGGGCTCGTGCATCCATACAGTGCATTGATTATCGCCACCGGGCTTCGCCCAAAGCGCCTGCAGGTGGCAAACGGCGACTTGGTCGGCCGTCACGCGGTTCGAACCCTGGATGACGCGATTGCACTGCGCGCCGAACTAGTGCCGGGTGCAAATGTTGTGATTCTCGGTGCTGGCTTCATCGGCTGCGAGGTTGCAGCCACGGCAAGACTGCTCGGATGCTCGGTGACGGTCGTCGCACCCGGTAGCAACCCGATCAATCGGCCACTGGGGCGCGTGTTAGCCGCCGAAATCAAGCGTCGCCACGAGGCCGAGGGTGTGCAGTTTCGCATGAAGAGCACCGTCGTTGACCTCGTGGGCGAAGACCGCGTTGCCGGCGCGATTCTAGACTCTGGCGAAGTGCTGCCCTGCGACGTTTTTATCGAGGCGATTGGCTCACATGCCAACACCGAGTGGCTCGAGGGTAACGCCCTTGACCTTACCGACGGAGTGCTGACCGATGGCGCGCTGCGCGCGGTGCGAACCGACGGGTCGGTAGCCGAAAATGTTTTTGCGGTGGGCGACGTGGCGAGATTCTCTAACCCGATCTTTGACGATGTGCCAAGGCGCGTTGAACACTGGAACATTCCCACCGACAGCGCTAAGCGAGTTGGGCAGGTGCTTGCCGCGCAGCTAGCCGGCGAAGACACCGATGCGCTGTTAGCCGAGCCCTTTGTGCCGATTCCATCGTTCTGGAGCGACCAATACGACATTCACCTGCTCGCATTCGGTCTGCTCGGCCTGGCCGACGAAATCAAACTCTTGCACGGCGAGGTTCAAGGCGACTGCGTGTTCGGTTATTACCGAGAATCGAAGATGGTCGGCGTTGCCGGTATAGGCATGCGCAGCGTCGTTCAGGGCTATCGTTCGGAATTCAAGTTGGAGGGCTAAATGCAAAATCGTGAATTCGATTTAGACGTAACTTTTGATGAGGGCGAACCAGATTTGTCGGGTTACGACGAGCAGAGCATCCGCGCAGCCATTGAGAACCTGCCCGATGCAATCAAACCTGTCGCGAAAGCGCTACTGGTTGATAAGCGCACCATGTCAGATGTGTCTCAAGCCCTAGGTCTGCGCCAGGCTGAACTGGTCACGCGACTACATCGCGCAAAATTGGCCATAGCCGAGGCTTTGGGCGACGTTTAGCTAAACCACTACTTAACGCGGCTGAATTTCTCTAGCTTGTCTTTTGGACCAGCCACGATCAGGCACTCGCCCTCACCGATGATGGTTTCTGGCGTAGCCGGAATGTAGTTGACGTCTCCAAATGCTGTCGCCACCACAATCACGCCGTATTCGCGGCGAATGGCTAGTTCGGTCAGTGACTTTCCAACAAACGACGGCGAGGCAATGGTTTTTGCCATAGCGAAACCCTCATCGATCTCGATGTAGTCGAGCTGGTCACCGCCAACCGAGTGAGCGATGCGTTTGCCCATGTCTTTTTCAGGGAAGATAACGTGGTCAACGCCAAGCTGGCTCAAGATGCGGCCGTGAGAATCGCTCATGGCTTTGGCCCAAATCTCGGCAACACCAATTTCTTTGAGCATTGATACGGTGAGGATGCTCGCCTCGAGGTCAACACCGATGGCAACCACGACGCGTTCGAAGGTATCCACACCTAACTCACGCATAGCGTCAGGGCTAGTGCTGTCAGCTGTGGCTACCTTGGTGAGAAATGGGGCAAAACGTTGCACCAGCTCTGTGTCAAGGTCGATACCGAGCACTTCATGCCCGAGACTCTGAAGCTCGAGGGCAAGGGCAGAGCCGAATCGCCCCAAACCGATAACCGCAACGGGAGTTTCGACTCGTTCTCCACCCATGGTCTTTAGTCTTCTAGCCAATTAGCGGCCTCTCTTTCGGATATTCGAAGTGCACTTTAGTTTGACGCACGGCCAGGGCGGTAGCAACCACTACGAGGCCGAGTCGTCCACCGAACATCAGTGCCATCAGAATGATCTGACCTAAAGGTGGCATGTCGGGGGTTATTCCTGTACTCAAACCGACGGTACCGAATGCCGAAACAACCTCAAAGAAAATTTCATCGGTAGTGAACTTTGTCGTTAGGCTGATCAAAATCGTAGAAACAATCACAGCCAAAGAAGCAAGCGAGATTATTGTCAGCGCTTGGCGCTGAATTGAGCGTGGAAGCCTACGGCTGCCAACGTTGACAGCGGTCTCGCCACGAATCTCGGTCCAGACGATGAAAATCAAGACAGCTGCCGTGGTCAGCTTGATACCACCGGCGGTCGACGCCGAGCCGCCACCGATGAACATCAAAAGATCAACTCCCATCAGAGTTGCAGGGTAGCTGTCACCAACTTCGAAAGTGTTGAAACCGCCACTTCGTGCCATGACTGACAAAGTGAATGCATTCATTAGTTTCGAGTCGTCAGACATCGGGCCGAGGGTCAGCGGATTAAACCACTCAATGACGGCTACGTAGAGCGTTCCAAAGACTATCAAGATGAGGCTAGACCATATCACCAGGCGCGTGGTGAGGGTCCAGTGCAACGCCGACTCGATCGCACCACCCAGTTGCGACGCCTTGACCCTGCCACTGGCCCTGCGTAGCAACTCGATTAGAACCGGAAAGCCGAGGCTACCCGCGACGACGGCGAAATTCAGTGGCATTAGTACCCAAGGGTCAGTTGCAAACCTGACCATACTGTCGGAGTGGAGCGCGAATCCTGCATGATTGAAAGCACCGATTGCGTGAAAAACACCTTCCCAGATTGCAGCTCCCAATTCGTAGCCGTACCCGAGCCACAGGCGCAGGGTCACAAACGTCGCTGTGAGAAATTCGAACGCTGCAGCAAACAAAACGATCTTTAGAACCAGTTTCTTGGGATCTCCCAGCTCGAGGCCAGGAATCTCTGCATTTCCGAGCATCCGGGAATTCAAGCCCACCCGACGAATAAGAAGAATTCCGAGAAAAACTGCAAAGGTTACGATACCGAGGCCACCGAGTTTGACCATCAGCAAAATCATCAACTGCCCGAATGGTGTCCAATAGGTTGAAACATCAACGGTCGAAAGACCTGTAACGCAGACGGCCGAAACAGAAGTGAAAGCGGCCTCTAAAAAGCCGCCGAAGGTGTTGGCGGTGCGTGAAACGGGGAGGCTGAGAACCAAGGTGCCAATCGCGATAGCAAGGCCAAAAACCCCGGCGACGATTCGGGCCGGATGATTCCTCTTAGTCTGGTTTGTTTTTTGCATTCTTCGAAATCTATCGTCTCTACGCCGAAAAACATGCGCCTTCAGTAATCGAAACTAGCACGAACAAAAGTGCTTTGAAAAAGTGCAGAGCCACCCAGGAGAATCGAACTCCTGACCTGCTCTTTACGAGGGAGCTGCTCTACCGACTGAGCTAGGGTGGCGAATCTTCTAAATCTTACTTCAAACCGAGCAATCCGATTCGTCGCAAGCGAGCCAGAGCGCCGTCTTCGATGGGGCTTTCTGGCCCGATCAGAACTCGGATAGCCACCAGCACAAAGCGCGTCGCACCGACGACCCAGCGGCCAGGCTTTTTGAGCCTAAGCAGTTCACGGTGCTCGTCGCGAAGGCTATAAACGGCCGCCAACCACAGCAAGCGGTAGACGGGGCGCACCAGCACTGGGAGCGGCGGACGGCGGATGAACGAGACCACGCGCAAGGTAGTTTCGTCGGCTCGAAGTTCGGGCGCGAAACCCGCCACTGACTGGTCGAGTTCGGCGAGGTTGGTTGGAACGCGAGTCAACCCCAGCTGCGCAACCGATCTGCCCCACTGCTCGACGTAGGCGTCAGCATCCACGGTGTTTTTGCAGTAGGTGTTGTGAGCTGACAGAAACGAGTCGGTGAAGGCAACGTGCACCCAAGCCAGCAGGTCGGTGTCGGCGGCGCGGTAAGGCTTGGTTCCCGTGGTGCTTTCGTAGTTGCCGGCGACACGCTCGTGCAGGCGATTGACGCGACTGGCCTCGCCCGCCACAGCAGCGTGCGACCCGAACGTGGTTACGGTCAGCCAACGAATCGTGCCGCTGAGGCGACCGAGGGCGTCTTGCTCATAGCGCGAGTGTTGGGCAACACCGGCCAGCGAGCCAGGGTGCAGCGCCTGCATCAGAAGCGCACGCACTCCCCCGACCAGCGTGCCGAAGTCGCGGTGCACCTTCCAAGGCTCGTCGGTAGGCAGATATAGCCCGCCCGTGTCTCCATCGGCAATCACGGCAAGCCAAGGAGGCGTGCCGTCGGCAGCGCCCGAGAGCAGTTTGCGAAATTTGATCGAGAAAAACTCTTGTAGTTTGTTGTTTTTAGTTTTGGCCAAAGCCGATCTCACTTAGCAGGTTGGCTCTGATTCGGGCAGTTTGCCCTCGAGCAAGAAGTCGTCGACCGTCTGGTCGACGCAAGCGTTTGAGCGGCCATAGGCGGTGTGCCCTTCGCCTTCAAAGGTGAGCAAGAACCCGTTTGCTAGAACATCGTGAGCGAGAGCGACAGCCTGCTCATACGGCGTTGCTGGGTCTCCGGTGGTGCCAACCACGAGGATGCTCGGCGCACCTTCAGCGGCAAACGAAGCCAACGACTCAACCGGTCCAAAGTCGACCCAGGTGCAAGACACGTAGCCGTTCTGCCAGTAGTCGCCGAAGACGGTGCCGATTTTCTTGGCTCGTGCGTTCTGTGCAGCGATGTCGCTTGGCTTAGTTGACTGCTGACCGTCTAGACAAGAAATCACAATGTTCGCTTCGAGGGTGTTGGTGCTGTAGCGACCATCTTCACCGCGATCGTTGTAGAAGTCGGCCATTCGCATGAGCGTGGTGGCGTCGCCGGTTTTCACTTCGTTGAACGCATCGGTCAAGATCGGCCAGTAATCGTCTGAATACATGGCCAAGATCACGCCGGTGATGCCTGCCGAGATGGTTAGTTCACGACCATCCTGGGTTGGTAGCGGGTTGGTTTCGAGATTCTCGAACCAGGCGCGAATCTGCTTTAGAACGTTCGCTTTGTTGCCTGAGAACGGGCAGTTCGCCTGCTCGAGACACCAGCTGGCATAGTTGCCGATGGCGAGCTCGAAGCCACCTAGCTGGTTCAACGACTGTTGTTCGTCGCTAACCCGTGGGTCGATAGCGCCATCTAGCACGAAGCGGTCGACGCGCTCAGGAAAAATCGATGCATAGGTGGCACCAAGCAAGGTGCCGTAAGAAAAACCGACGTAGTCGAGTTTGTCTTGGCCGAGATAAGAGCGAATGACGTCCATGTCTTTAGCGGCCGACTGGGTGTCGAGATATTTGATGACCTCGCCAGTGTTCTTGATGCAGGCTTCGCCGAACTTGGCGGTCAAACCGGCCCAGTACTCGAGATCTTTAGCCTCATCGTTTGGGTATGGGCTCTGGCTATACAAAAACTCATCGAGCCCGGCATCATCGAGGCAGGTAACCGGCGAGCTATCTCCGGTTCCGCGTGGGTCGAAGCCGATTAGGTTGTAGTTTTCGCGCAACGCCTCGGTGCCGATGTATTCGAGGTTGTCGCGCACAAAGTTGACGCCAGAAGACCCTGGGCCGCCAGGGTTGAGTAGCAGGTCGCCGATTGGGTTTGCGCCGGTCGCCTTCGAGCGAATCACTGATATCGTGATCACTTCGCCCTCTGGGTCGTTCCAATTCATCGGAACCATCACGTCGGCGCAGTCAAATTTGTCGCAACGGTTCCAGTCGATCGGCTGGGTATAGAACTTGGCAAATGCTGCGTCGACGTTTGGGTCGAGTTCACGCGGCTGCGAGGCAACAGAGCAACCTGATGCTGAAACTAGCGTGAGCGCGGCAACCAGCCCGAACATCCAGCGTCTGAATTTGCGCACGCTACACCTTTCGAATCTGAAGACTTACCGCTAAAGAATCAAGCACCAATTGGTCGCGAACATTCCTAGCGATGCGAGCGCGAGCCTGTTCGATGGCTTCGAGTTTGTGAATGGAATCGGCGGGCTTGGTTTGCGCGGCAACCTCACGAATTTGGTCGGCCAGGTCTTCGTTCACCAAATCGACTTCAGCGCGCAGCTGAACACTCAGCACATCGCGGTAAAGGGCAAGTAGGTCGACCAGAACGCGGTCGAGGCCGTCGCGCTCTGAACGAGTGTTGCGGCGCTTTTGAGCGTCTTCAAGTCGTTTGATTTCGGAGCGCAGGGCCGGCGGTACGGTGTCTTTATCGCTCAGACCCATGCTTGCCAGCAGGTCTGACTTTTCTTTGCCGTCGCGCTCGGCGCTCATCTGCTCGGCGTCTTTTTTGGCCAGTTCGAGCCAGCGGTCACTGGTTTTGACGGCCGCCGTGACCGTGGTGATCGATAATGCCGATTGCAAAACCTCTTTGCGCCGAGCCCTGGCTTCGGCACTGGTGGCTAGGCGAAGCGCCATACCGATGTGGCTTTGAGCTTCGGCCGCTGCCGAGCGGGCGAGTCCAGGATCAATACCGTTTCGGGTAATAAGCAGCTGGGCTACGTCTTCGACCGAAGGCACCTTCAGCCCAACACGACGCACTCGTGATCGAATCGTCGGAAGCATGTCGACCTCAGATGGCGCGCAGAGAATCCACAGGGTGCCGGTCGGTGGCTCTTCGAGAGCCTTGAGCAGCACGTTCGATGCCGATTGC
>JACCDH011512220.1_pt1 | contig 45486 bp, 47 predicted proteins | sample 7442481 | NCBI WGS metagenome assembly JACCDH01 (sample SAMN15323433, study PRJNA562643) | freshwater metagenome | isolation source: river surface water | place: USA:Blue River Watershed | collected 2017-08-15 | reverse complement strand
CCTGATGGAAATTCCGTTTATTTCGTGAGTGACAAACCAGATGGATTAGGTAGTCGCGATATTTGGATTTCGCACAAAGATGAAAAAGGCAAATGGGGTAAAGCTGAGAATCTTGGTCCAACAGTGAATACCAAATACGGTGAAGAAGGTGTATTCATTCATCCAGATGGAAAAACTTTGTACTTCAGTTCTCAAGGCCACAAAGGAATGGGAGGATACGATATTTTTAAAACCATTTACAATGATTCGACAAAAACGTGGTCAACACCAGAGAATATTGGATATCCAGTAAATACGCCAGATGATGATGTCTTTTTTGTTGTTTCTGCCAGCGGTAGACACGGTTATTACACTTCTTTCAATCCTAATGGATTTGGTGAAAAAGATTTGTACATGGTAACTTTCTTAGGTGTTGAAAAACCGATGGTCATGAACAACGAAGATAATTTGATTGCTTCACAAGCAGCGCCAGTTAAAGAAACAGTTGTGGCACCTGTAGTTGAAATTAAAGAAGCGCAATTGACTATCTTAAAAGGTGTAATTACAGATGCTTTGACAAACAAACCATTGGATGCAACGATTGAAATTATCGATAATCAAATGAATCAAGTGATAGCAACTTTCACTTCGAATAGTACAACAGGAAAATACTTAGTTTCATTGCCTGCAGGTAAAAACTATGGTATTGCCGTGAAGAAGGAAGGATATTTGTTCCATTCAGAGAATTTTGATATTCCTGCGGCTTCAGCATTCCAAGAAGTGACCAAAGATGTTGAACTAAAAGGAATCGTTGTTGGAAGCAAAATCATTTTGAAAAATATCTTCTTTGATTTCGATAAAGCAACCTTGCGTCCAGAATCAACAAACGAATTACAACGTTTGACAAAATTATTGACGGATGTTCCAACCTTAAAAATTGAGATATCAGGCCATACCGATTCGAAAGGAGCGAATGATTACAACTTGAAATTATCTGATAATCGTGCAAAAGCTGTTGTAGATTACTTGATTAAAGCGGGAATTTCAGCAGATCGTTTAACGTACAAAGGCTATGGTGAAGATCAACCAATTTCGACCAATGATACAGATGCTGGTCGCCAATTGAACCGAAGAACTGAGTTTAAGATTATAAGCATGTAACATAAATTGAATAATAATTTGAAAGGCTCTGAATGTTCGGAGCCTTTTTTTATGCCTATTTTCGCCAACGAATATGCAGTTGTGTAACAATTGTGACCTTCCTACTAATTGAAAGGATGCAATTTTACAGCAAAATAGTAAACATGGAATTTTTAGGTTATTTCTTAGCTGTACTTGTTGGAATCTCATTAGGATTGGTCGGAAGCGGCGGATCCATTCTTACTGTGCCTATTTTGGTAATGGTAATGGGAGTTGATGCAACACTTGCCACAGCTTATTCTTTGTTTATTGTTGGGGCTACAGCTTTAGTAGGCGGAATTCATAATGCAATTCAGAAAAAGGTCGATTTTAAAACGGCTCTCATTTTTGGTATTCCTTCTGTCATTGCTGTGTTTTTAACGCGAGCATATATTGTTGCGTTAATCCCTAAGGTTGTGTTTTCAATAGGCAGTTTTGAAGTCACAAAATCAATTCTTTTAATGTTGCTCTTCGCAATTGTGATGGTAGCGGCTTCGATAACAATGATTCGACCGCAAAAGAAATCAGCTGAAATCCAAGGTGAAAAAAAATACAATTTTCCCTTGATTTTTATTGAGGGTACTTTAGTTGGTGCGTTGACAGGATTAGTTGGCGCTGGAGGTGGATTTCTTATTATTCCAGCACTTGTGTTATTGGCTAAAATCCCAATGAAAGAAGCAGTTGGAACCTCTTTATTTATTATTGCTTCAAAATCTTTAATCGGTTTCACCGGAGATTTAAAAGGTGACGAAGTGATTGACTGGCAACTGTTGATTTATTTCACCTTAGCTGCAATTATCGGAATTTTTATTGGTTTGTTGCTGGCTAAAAAAATACCTGGAGAAAAGTTGAAAACAGGTTTCGGATGGTTGGTCTTAATTATGGGAATTTATATTATTATTGATGAATTGTTTTTGAAATAATACCTGAATGATTCGTCAGATTTTAGTCATTTCCATTATAAGTATTAGCTTTTTAAGCTATTCACAAAATAGTTCGTCAAACACGCAAAATGATTCAACCAGTTTTTTGTCTGCTTTTCAAAGAGGAAAAATAAATGGCCAAATTCGCTATTTTTTCATGGCAACAGATAATCAAAAGGGCTTGAGTGATTATTATGCAAATGCATTTGGTGGAAGAATTTCGTATCAAACAGCCAAATTCAAAGGTTTTCAGCTTGGAATAACCCAATCCTTTGATTTTAATATCGCATCATCAGATTTTTCGAAAAAAGATTCATTAACCAATGCTTCTGATCGATATGAAGTAGCACTTTTTGATGTTACTGATGTTTCCAATAAGTTCAACCTAACAAGATTAGATGAGTTATATATTAGTTATTCAATAAAAAAACTGAATATCAAATTAGGTAGACAAAATTTAAATACCCCATTTTTAAATACACAAGACGGCAGAATGATGACAACAGCTTTCGGCGGAATATGGTTGGAATCATTTTTGAAACAATGGAAAATTTCTGGAGGATGGTTGTTATCTGTAAGCCCAAGAGGAACAAGCAAGTGGTATACAATTGAACAATCACTTGGATTATTTTCGAATGGTGTTAACGTAGATGGAACACCGGCAAAATATGTCAATAATATCACGTCGAAAGGCGTTGGCGTTCTTCAAGTAAATCGTAAAATTGGTACTAGATTGAATATTGAATGTTCAGATTTTATTGTAGAAAATGTGTTCAACACTTCTTTTGCTCAAATTGATTATGTTGGTCCTAAAAAGTGGTTTACTTCAGTACAATATATTCATCAAAACACCTTGAATAACGGTGGGAATAAGAATCAATCACTAACCTATGTTGAGAAAAATGGTCAATCAAATTCGATTGGTTTTAGATTGGGAACTAAATTCAAGCAATTCACACTTTCATTCAATTACAATTACATCACGAAAGATGGACGTTTTTTACTCCCGCGTGAATGGGGAAGAGAACCGTTGTTTACATTTATTCCTCGAGAACGATCTGAAGGATTGGGTAATACGCAAGCATTCGTATTAAAAACTGAATTTCTCAACAAACAGAAAAACTTCGGTTTGAAACTCTTTACAGGAGCTGTATTAACTCCAGACATTAAAGATACTCGCTTCAATAAATATGGCCTTTCAAGGTATTGGCATACGAATTTAGAATTGAAATTGTCGCCTCAAAAGCACTTGAGAAATATGGAATTAATGCTACTTGTCGCTTCGAAAGTTTCAATAGGAGAGACCTACAACAATCCCAAGAATATAATTAATAAGGTAAATCTCTTCAATTATAACCTCGTTTTGAATTATAATTTCTGAGCGATTTCAAGAATGAATTATTTTATGTAACTTTTGTTTCGTTTGTTTAGGAAAAATAAACGAAATTTGTTTAGAATAAATCCAAATTATAAAAATTACACACACATGACAATTGAACAAATCTACACAGGTTGTTTAGCGCAAGGAGCGTATTACATTACATCAAACGGGGAGGCGGCAATTATTGATCCATTGAGAGAAATTGAACCGTACATTGAACGAGCAAAAAAAGACAACGTAAAAATCAAGTACATTTTTGAAACGCATTTTCACGCAGATTTTGTGAGTGGACACATTGATTTGGCCAAAGCAACTGGCGCGACAATTATTTATGGACCAAATGCGGCTCCAACATACGATGTACATGTTGCAACAGATGGTGAGCTTTTGAAATTAGGCGACATTTCGTTTAAAATTCTTCATACACCAGGTCACACAATGGAAAGTACATGCTTTCTTTTGATTGATGAACATGGAAAAGATCATGCCTTGTTTTCAGGTGACACCTTGTTTATCGGCGACGTAGGACGTCCTGATTTAGCTCAAAAAGCTGCATCAATGACACAAGAGCAATTGGCAGGAACTTTATTTCATTCGTTGCGCGATAAAGTTATGACCTTAGCTGATGATGTGATTGTTTATCCTGCTCACGGTGCTGGTTCTTCTTGTGGTAAAAATATGAGTAAAGAAACTGTAAGTACAATTGGTGAACAAAAAGCAAAAAATTATGCCTTGCGAGCTGATATGACAGAAGAGGAATTCATTAAAGAAGTGACGGACGGCTTGTTGCCTCCTCCAGGGTATTTTGGAATGAATGTCATGATGAACAAAACAGGTTATGACAATATTGGCGAAGTAATGCAACGAGCAAATAAAGCATTATCATGTGCTGCTTTTGAAGCTGCAGCGAATGAAACTGGCGCTATTGTGCTTGATACACGAAATGCGCAGGTATTCTCAGAAGGTTTTATACCAAACAGTATTAACATTGGTTTAGATGGACAATTTGCTCCATGGGTTGGTGCTTTAATAACCGATATTAAACAAGAGATTTTATTAGTAACAGATCTTGGAAAAGAAGAGGAAACCATTAAACGATTAGCGAGAGTTGGGTATGACCATGTCATAGGATTCTTAGAAGGTGGTTTTGATGCATGGAAAAATACGGGTAATGAAATTGATACTGTAACACGAATTTCTGCAGACGAATTTGCAGAACGATTTAAATCTTCACCATTGGTTATCGATGTTCGTAAACCTGGAGAATTTGCAGCAGAACACGTTGATGGGGCTAAAAGTATTCCATTGGATTTTATCAATGAGGACATGGCTCAATTTCCAAAAGAAGAGCAGTTCATCATGCATTGTGCTGGAGGATATAGAAGTATGATTGCAGCCTCAATTCTAAAATCACGTGGTTATGATAATTTCATTGAAGTGTTTGGAGGATTTTCAGCAATTTCAAAAACGGATGTTCCAACGACAGATTATGTTTGTCCTTCTACACTTAGAAAAGCATAAGTTGATAAAAAATAATAGTGAAAGGTCTCATTTTTTTGAGGCCTTTTTTGTTGATATTAATTAGTGGATTTCCTGCTTAAAATCATGTTTTGAAACAGTTAACTTTACTAAAATTGTAAGTAAAACCAATGATTATGACTGAATATACGATTACAAAAGAAATCATTCGAGGAAAATTGAAACCACGCGCAAAGGAATCGCATAAAGGTGATTTTGGACATGCTTTAATAATTGCTGGTGGAAAAGGTAAAATTGGTTCTGCCGTATTGGCAACAAGAGCATGTTTAAGAAGTGGAGTAGGATTATTGACAACTCATATTCCAGCTTGCGGTGAATCAGTACTTCAAACTGCTATACCTGAAGCAATGATTAGCGTTGATTCAAATGATAAATTGTTTTCAGATAATATTGGAAATTTTCATTTTAAAACAATTGCTTTTGGTCCAGGTTTAGGTACAGCAATATCAACACAGAAAGCGATTCATCATTTATTGAAAGTGGAAAAAATACCAATGGTTATTGATGCTGATGGTCTGAACTGTATTTCCTTAAATAAGGAATGGTTTAATTTGATTCCAGAAAATTCAATTTTGACACCGCATCCGGGTGAATTTGAACGTTTGGTTGGCAGTTGGGAAACACTTGAACAACGCACGGAATTGCAACTAGAATTTGCTAAAAGATTAAAGTCTGTTGTGATCGTAAAAGGTGGTCCAACCTACATCGCTTCACCAGATGGAAGTTTATATATCAATACAACGGGTAATCCTGGAATGGCGAAAGGTGGTAGTGGAGATGCGTTAACTGGAATGATTACAGCTTTTTTATCCCAAAACTACAGTGCATTGGATGCGGCTATTCTCGGTGTCTATATACATGGATTGGCAGGAGATGTTGCAGCTCAAAAAACTACAGAATATGGTTTGTTAGCATCCGATTTAATTGAAGCAATTCCAGATGCATTGAAAGCTATTCTTTAATCTTCCACTTCAATAATTCGTTGCTTCATTAGAATTTTATCAATTCTCAATCCATCAACATCCATAATCTCGAAATAATAATTTTCGTATTCAAAATTATTTCCTGCAATTGGAATGGATTTTAAATGTTCCAACATAAATCCTGCAACCGTCGTGTATTGCGAGATATTGTCTTCGATAATTTCTTTTTGGAAGTATTGATTGAGCTCAAAAATTAATGTTTTACCATTGATTAAATAAGAACCATCTTCTCGTTTGGTAATATCCAATTCATCAATTTCATCTTCATCTGGTAAATCACCAACAATTGCTTCAATTAAATCATGCAAAGTAATAATTCCAACAACACCGCCATATTCGTCAATAACAGTTCCGATGTATTGCTTTTTCGTTTTGAATAAACTTAGAATTTTAAAGGCAGGCGTGTTTTGAATGATGTAAATTGGATCTTCAATGATGTCTTGTAATTTAAACCCAGGATTTTTATAATTCTCAAAGAAATCTTTGATCGTAATTACACCTTTAATGTTGCTCATTTGTCCATCACAAACAATGAATTTAGAGCGAACACTTTTTAATAATTGTTCAAATATTTCGTCGATATTTAAATTGATATCAATCCATTCTACTTCAGAATTGTGTGTCATTAATGACTTTGCGGTTTGATCGGTGAAATAGAATAAGTTTTGGTGAACCTGACTTTCGTCAGTCTCTAAAACACCTTGTTTCCCAGCATTGAACAACATAAATTTCAATTCTTCTTCACTCATGTGATCTGAATCATTTTCTTTTACCCCGAACAACTTTAAGATTAATTTTGTTGAAATTGATAAGAGTTTCACGAATGGGAAAGTGGCAAGCGTGAAGTATTTAATAATTGGAGAACAAACCAATGCAATCTTTTCAGCACTGTTCATCGCTATAGTTTTCGGAACAAGTTCACCTACGACAATTGTAAAATAAGTGATACTTCCTATTACAATAAACAAAGCAACTAAATGAGTTGAATCGCCCAAGAATTTAACATTTACAAGAACTTTTTCGAGATCATCGGTTAACGTTGCGCCACCATAAGCACCTGCAATGATTCCAATTAATGTAATTCCAACTTGAACTGAAGACAAAAAGTTTTCAGGATTCTCAAGAAGTTTTAAGATTGTTTTTGCTCTTGAATTTCCTTGATCAGCAAGATGTTGAATGCGCGATTTTTTTACTGAAACTAAGGATATTTCCGATAAAGCAAAAAAAGCATTTAAAAATGTCAAAAGAATTATGACGATTATTTCCATAAGGCAAAGCTACGAATTATAGTGAAGCAGTAAGTTGTTTAGATTTAAATTTAAGAAAAGCAAAAATGCCTCACAAAAGCAAGGCATTTCATATTTTTAATCTTCGTCATCTTCGAAGTCATCGTCTTCATCATCGAATTCTTCATCGTCGTATTGATTGAACGAATGAATATCGAAATCATCATCGTCATCATCATCACCAAAGAAACGATTGTTTTTCCCACTTTTTTTGTAGGCATTCATTTTTGGTTTTTTCGCTCTTCCTTCAGAATCCCAATCTTTCGCTTTTTTATCCTTATCACTTTTCTTTCTAACTTCTCCTTTTAATGATTCAGGAAGAACTGGTGGGATAAATGCTGGTGCATCGTCAACTGGTTTACGGTACTCAGAAGTTCGAGATTCTGAACTTCCACGATTATCACGATTATCACGATTGTTATCAAAACCTTCACGGCGTTTGAAATCTGGTCGAGGATTGTTTGAATCTCTCGGTGGACGGCTATCTGTTCGTTGCTCAGCTTCTTTAACTGCAATTGGTCGACCATTCATCATGGAACCATCCAATTTTTCAATAGCGGTCATCGCTTCATCACGATTAGCCATTTCAACAAAACCAAATCCTCGAGATTTTCCTGTTTCTCTGTCTGTGGCAACACTCGCTTTTAAAACTGTTCCGTGTTGCTCAAATGCTTGCTTCAATTGCTCGCCCGTAATGCCAAAATCCAATTTGGCGACAAAAATACTAGTCATAAAAATGAAATAGCGTGTAAAGATGTTTTTTAAACGTTAATAATTCATTCGAAAATAGAACTTTTTTTTAATGATTAATGTATTTGAATTGTATTTTTATAAAAAAAAGCAAAATGAATGCGTTATTACTAGGTTCAACTGGTCTTGTTGGTCACGAATTACTTGAATTATTGGTAGTTGACTCCCGCTTTGAAAAAATAGATTTACTAAGTAGAAGAGAACTCGATATGCGAGAGATTTCTGTAACCAATCACATGGTCGATTTTACGAATCTATTGGAACTTCCCTTACACCATTCTGTTGATATTCTATTTATAGCATTTGGTTCAACAATTAAGAAAGCTGGATCCAGAGCAGCTCAATGGGAAATAGATGTTGATATACCAACAACAGTCATGAAACTTGCGAAAGAAATAGGAGTGAAGCAATGTGTGTTGATTTCTGCTTTAGGCGTTAGTTTGAATTCGCCCTTCTTTTACTCTCGAATGAAAGCCCAATTAGATGAAAATGCGAAAGCAATAGGATTTGAAAAATTAATCATTGTCAAACCATCCGTTTTGGAAGGACCTCGAAAAGAAAAAAGAACGGGAGAAAAATTGTCGATTCAAATCGGAAATGCCATCGGAAAAACAGGATTAATCAATAAGTATCGTCCGGTCGAAGCGATAAATGTTGCAAAATGTATGATTCAAACTTCACTAGATTTACCGAATGGCTATCACGAAATTCCATCGAATGAAATAGTGGATTTTGCAAAGAAATATACGAAACAAGAATTGAAAGCCTAAAAAAAGCCCCGCAAATGCGAGGCTTTTCCTTTTTTGTAGTCGATTTATTTGTTTTTTAATAAATCTCTGATTTCTGTCAACAACACTTGATCTGTTGTTGGTACTGGTGCAGCAGCAGGTTCTTCTTCTTTTTTCTTTTTGGCTTTGTTCATTCCCTTAATCATCATGAAAATCACAAAAGCAGTAACCAAGAAATTGATTACAGATGCTAAGAATTTACCATATAAAACACCATTCCATGCCAGATTTTCTAGTTTATCAACATGCATGGCTGCAAATGCTGGCTTTAATAAGAGAGGTGTAATCACATCGTTGATTAATGAACCAACAATGGCGTTGAAAGCTGCACCGATAATCACCGCCACAGCAAGGTCTACCACGTTTCCACGCATGATAAACGTTTTGAATTCTTTTAACATAATTGCTTTATTTTAGGTTTCCTAATTTAGGAAATTTTACAATTGAAAAGGCTGACGTTTGATAAGTGAGCGACTTAACGTCATTTCATCAGCGTACTGTAATTCGGTTCCAATTGCAACTCCACGCGATAAGGTTGTAATAACAATTGGTTTGTCACTCAATTTTTTATACAAATAGAAATTCGTGGTGTCTCCTTCCATTGTAGGGCTCAACGCGAAAATAACTTCTGTAACGTTACCTGAAGCGGCTTTTGCTACTAAAGTCGCAATGTTCAAATCGGCAGGACCAATTCCATCCATTGGAGAAATAATTCCTCCTAAAACATGGTAAATTCCTTTGTACGATTCTGTCGCTTCAATTGCTAGGATGTCACGAATATCTTCAACCACGCAAATAATGGAATGATCACGGCGTTCATTTGAGCAAATAGAACATATTTCGTGGTCGGAAATATTCCCACAAGAAGAACACATTTTAGTGTTTTGTTTCATTTCAATAAATGAACGCGAAAATTGCTCAATTTCATCTTCAGATCGATTCAACAATTGAAGAACTAAACGCAATGCTGTTCGTTTTCCAATACCAGGAAGTGACGACAACTGTTCAACGGCATTCTCAATATGTTTTGAAGGAATATTCACGTTTTAAAAGTAATCAAATCCTTTGTTGATTGAAAAGATTTTAGTTTAAATCGTACTATTTAGTTGTGAATGCTTCGCTTTTTGTCAAAAAGCTTAACTTTGTGTTGATTCAATAATCTATGTCAAAAAACGAAGTTAATATCAGAAACAAGCGTGCTAAGTTTGAGTATCATTTACTTGAAACGTATACTGCTGGAATTCAACTTGGTGGGACAGAAATTAAAAGTATTCGAAACGGAAAAGCAAGCATTCTAGAAGCGTATTGTGTTTTTGTAAATGGGGAAGTTTTTATCCGAAACATGCACGTTACTGAATATGAAAATGCGTCGTTTTACAATCATAAACCACGTAGCGATCGAAAATTGCTGTTGAATCGAAAGGAAATCGACAGGATTGAAAAGTTTCTAAAAGTGAAAGGAAATACCTTGATTCCCTTGAGAATGTTTTTGTCTGATAAAGGCTGGATCAAATTAGAAATCGCTTGTGCACAAGGGAAAAAACTTCACGATAAACGTCAAGATTTAAAAGAAAAAGACGACAAGCGAGATATGGATCGAGCCATGAAACGCTAATTACAAAAATCCAAGAGTGAGAAGATGAGCCCATCTGTCGTTTGAAAGCAAGTAGATGAGCATTAAACTTGACGAAATGTACAATGCTATTTGGTACAAAATCGTATACCAAACTGTTCTGCGTTTAATGGTTAAAACAAAGATTGGTAAAAGAAAAACTAGCAGTATTATCCAATGAACGGAATAAAAGCTGAAAATGATTGGATAAGCCTGAATCGCTGTTTTTTGATCTGAAAGTAGGGCGATAGGATTATGAAAAATCCATGTTTTAACTACAAATACATCTGGAAATTCGCCAAATAATTTGAAATCCATTTTATCCAAATAATACGATTCTTCCTCGGTAGTAAATACCAAATTTCGCGCAACGAAATGTCCACCATTGTCAACCTTTGTCGTGTAATGAGTAATTCGAGTTTCTTGAAGATGATACGGTATGAAGTAATCTGATAAAATAAGAGCGCTCAGAATCAAACCTAAGACTGCTGTGAGTTTCAACATTTTCCATTTCCTACCTCTAAACAAACTTTGAAAATATCGTTCGTTTTCTAATCGTTCCTTTTCTTGTTGTTCAAAAATGCGTTTTTTTGCTTCTTTCACACGCTCTTCTGCTGTCTTATCAGCAGATTTTGAGACAGAACGACTTGTTTTTGGCGCTGGTTTTTTGCCCGTTAAAATTTCATAAGCTTCCGTCAGTGTAAGGAAGTCCTCTTTCGCCTTAGGAGAAGGATTTCGATCTGGATGCAAACGCATCGCAAGTTTACGGTATTGTTTTTTGATCTCATCTTGCGAGGCATTTTCGTTTAAACCTAATATTTGAAAATACTTTTTCACTTATAATTGGATCAATTTAAGTGTTTCGCCACGGTTTATTTTACCGCTTTCTGTTCGAACAAATTTTGGAATAAAATACATTTCTTTTGGATCATGGTATTTGGGAAGAATAGACTTTAATTCAAAGAGAGTGGGAGCTAAAGAAGTAGTCCCTTCAATCAAAAGAATTAATTTTTGTCCAAGTTTTTGATCCTCAATTCCAGCTACAAAAAATGGAGTATTAAACAACGGAGATAGTAAATTTTCAATTGTTTCAGGGTTCAATTTTAAGCCTCCAGAATTAATCATAAAATCACTTCTTCCAATGAATTTAAAGTGTTGGTTGTCAATTAATTCAACGATATCATTTGTAGTTAAAAATGAATGACCAATTTCTGGATAATGCACCACAAGCTGATGATTTTTTGTCGAGAAATCAATACCATTTAATGCTTCAAATATATCTTTTTCATTCTTTCCAACAGGACGAATTGCAACATGAGAAATTGTTTCTGTCATTCCATAGGAATGATAAGCTTGAATCTCGGCCAAATTTAATTTTGATGACAATGCAGTAGAAATTGGTCCTCCACCAATCAATATTGTTTGAATATTTTTTAGTTTTTGTTCTTCGGATTTTAACAACTCTTCCACTTGTAAAGGTACCAAAGCAACAAAATCGATTCTTTCAATTATCTGATTCAAAGGATTTGAACTGACATCAGTAACAAACAAGTTTAGATTGCCTACAATTGAACGAACAATCATCATTTTACCCGCAATTGTATCTGGAGATAAACAAAGCAAGGCATTTTGACCGGGTGAAATTGTGAAATAAGCCAACGTTTTCTTTGCAGAAATGATCATGTGATCTTTTAGAATCCTTATTTCCTTTGGCATTCCTGTAGATCCGGAAGTGTGAACTGTAATAAACGAATCTGCTGAATTCCATTCTTCAATAAATTTTAGAACCTTTGTTTGAAGTTCTTTGGAGGTTGAAATAAATGTAATTCGTTCATTCATACTTTATGGAATGGTTTTTGCCTCAAAGGTAACAACTTTGCAACAGAAGTTTTACATGCTGTTGGACGATTAAAAAAATGTTTGTAATTTAAACACAAAATAAAGAGCAATGAAAAGTATTCTTGGTATCGCAGCTATCGGGCTAGTGTCAATGGCCTTTGTAATGAAAAAAGCGCCAGTTAAACCTCAAGATGGCACTGGAATTAAATTTGAGCACATTACGTTGGAAGAAGCTAAAAAACTTGCAACTGAAAATGAGCAATTAATTTTCATTGATTGTTACACAAGTTGGTGTGGCCCATGTAAAAAAATGGCAGCAACTTCATTTATGAATGAACAAGTTGGAGAAATTTTCAATGAGAGTTTTGTAAATATAAAAGTGGATATTGAAAAAGATGTTGATGGTCCTGAGTTGGCTCGTTTATATAAAATTAAGGCTTATCCAACTTTATTGATTATTGATACTAAAGGTAAATTATTAAAACAGGTTGTAGGATTTCAAACAGAAGATAAACTGATAAGTCTTGCAAATTCAGTTAATTAAATAAACATTAAAAATAAATAAGAAGGTTGGTTCGAGTGAATCAACCTTTTTTTTGTAAGAGTTTATGGATAAAAAAAAACCGCTCCGAAAATTCGGAACGGTTCTTTTAAGAAGTATATTGGATTAGTTTCCTTTCTCCATTTTTTCTTTCAATGCTGATAAAGCATCTAAATCACCCAAAGTAGATTTCTCTGTATTTTGGTTGATAGCTTTTACAGCTTGAGAAGTAGATGATCCTGCACCACCTTTTTTACCTGCAGCTTTTGCAGATGCAGCTGGTTTGTCTTCACCTTCTTCAAATGTACGTGTATGAGAAACAACGATTTTCTTAGACTCTTTGTTGAATTCAATCACTTTGAAATCAAGTGTTTCTTCAACTTTAGCGTTAGAACCGTCTTCTTTTCTCAAGTGTTTAGAAGGACAAATACCTTCAACACCGTAAGGAAGAGCAACAATTCCAGATTTGTCTTTGTTCTCGATAATTGTTCCTTGGTGTACTGAACCTTCTCCGAAGATTGTTTCGAATACATCCCATGGATTTTCTTCTAATTGTTTGTGACCTAAAGAAATTCTTCTGTTTTCTCTGTCGATTTCCAAAACAACTACTTCCATTTCATCACCAACTTTGCAGAACTCAGATGGGTGTTTGATTTTCTTTTGCCAAGAAAGATCAGAAATGTGAATCAATCCGTCAACACCTTCTTCTAATTCAACGAATACACCGAAGTTAGTGAAGTTACGAACTTTTGCATTGTGTTTAGAGTTAACTGAATATTTACCTTCGATGTTAGCCCATGGATCTGGCATCAATTGTTTGATACCTAATGACATTTTACGCTCTTCACGATCCAATGTTAAGATAACTGCCTCAACAGTATCACCAACATTCATGAAATCTTGAGCAGAACGCAAGTGTTGTGACCAGCTCATTTCTGAAACGTGGATCAAACCTTCAACTCCAGCAGCGATTTCTACGAACGCACCGTAATCAGCCATAACAACAACTTTTCCAGATACTTTGTCACCAACGTTTAAGTCAGCATTCAATGCATCCCATGGATGTGGTTGTAATTGTTTAAGACCCAATGCAATTCTTTTCTTGTCATCATCGAAGTCAAGAATAACAACATTTAATTTTTGATCTAATTCAACAATCTCTTCTGGGTGATTAACACGTCCCCAAGATAAGTCTGTAATGTGAATCAAACCGTCAACACCACCTAAATCGATGAATACACCGTAAGATGTGATGTTTTTAACAGTTCCTTCCAATACTTGACCTTTCTCAAGACCAGAGATAATTTGTTTTTTCTGTTCTTCCAATTCAGCTTCAATAAGCGCTTTGTGAGAAACAACAACGTTACGGAATTCTTGGTTGATTTTAACCACTTTGAACTCCATGTTTTTACCAACGTAAACATCGTAGTCACGAATAGGTTTAACGTCAATTTGAGAACCTGGCAAGAATGCTTCAATTCCAAATACGTCAACAATTAAACCACCTTTCGTACGACATTTTACATAACCTGTGATAACTTCACCAGTACGTAATACATCGTTCACACGAATCCAAGCTTTGTGCATACGAGCTGTTCTGTGAGAAACAACCAACTGACCAGTTTTGTCTTCTTGGCATTCTACATAAACATCTACTTTGTCACCAGCTTTTAAATCTGGATTGTAACGGAATTCAGAAGCAGGAACAACTCCTTCTGATTTGTAACCAATATTAATGATTACTTCTTTTTTAGTTACGATAACTACAGTTCCTTCAACAACTTCTTTTTCGTTGATTGAAGTTAATGTAACTTCGTATTTGTCTGATAACTCAGAACGTTGGATTTTTGAATATCCGTCTAGTGCTAACGCATCCCAGTCGAAATCTGCAGTCCCCTGCATGTTTGTGTTTTTTGCCATTTGGCTTTAATAATTGTATTTCGAGCACCCTAAAAACCCGAAAGTGATGAATACTAAACTGTCAAAAATAGGGTAACAGTCTTGTTTTAAGGCTGCAAAGGTAGTGAATTAAATTGTACGACCAACATTTAATGCATAAAAAAAGGCCGACAAATGTCGACCTTTTAAACATGTGAATGTTTAATTATTTAATAGCGTCTGCACGCTTTTTGTACTCATTTGATTTATCATAATTTCCTACACTTCTGTAGATTTGAGATAAAATAACCAATACATCTTTATCGTTCGGGTTTTTAACAATGAATTTCTCTAAAGGAATCAAAGCTCTTTTAAATGTTTCATCCGACTTAGCCGTTACTTTATCGTAATTTGGATCATTCAATTTCATTTGACCTGCTTCCGTTCTTAGATCAGAAGCCCAAGTTACTAAATGTGCACCTAATTGGTACAAAGCATCTTGGTATTCAGGGTCAATTTTCAAAGCTTCATTCAAAGCGTTTTCAGCTTTTTCATTTTGTTTTAACTCAATGTAAATTGTTCCAATTGTATAATGTAATTGTTTATTTTTCGGATCTGCTGCAATGGCTTCAGCCAACGCTGCTTCTGCACCAGCTGCATCACCAGCATCGATATTTGTATTTACAAGTTCCAATAACAAATCACGATCACTTGGGTATTTTTTGCGTCCTTCAGCTAAAATAGCTTTTGCTTCTGCTGCTTTTCCTGCCTTTCTGTAACAAGCACTAGCACTTCTGTAAGTTCCTGGTGCTTTATAACCAGTTTTTGCTGCTTTTGCATACATTTCTGCTGCTTTATCATTGTTGTTTGCTTTTTCATAACAAACCCCAGCATTGTAAATAGATAATGTGTCTACTTCGTTTGCTCCTTCAGAAAATCTTGCTTGTGTTTCATAAGCATCAGCACATTCAGCAAATTTACCTTCATCATACATTTTATTAATGCCCATTGAAAGCAAACCTTTCTTTTGTTCAATTGAGTTTTTGATATCCTCCTTGTATTTTGTGCTTACGGCTAAGGATTTTTGATAGCTTTCAATACCCGTTTTGAAATAGTTTTCCGCATTTGCATTCATAAAAGCAGTGTCCATTCCAAAGGCTATTAAATAACCAGTGTAGATTTCACCTTTGTAAAATAAGGTTTTTGGACTTTCCTTCGTTGTTTCATTCACTGCAGCAAGATCGATAAATCCTTTTGCTTTTTCAAGTGCCTTTTTCGCTGGTTCCATGTCACCAGATCCACCAGAAAGTATGAGCATTGTCATTGCGTCAGAGTATTTTTTGTACTCAATGGCAGCAGAAGTTTCGTTTGCTTTTTGCGCTATTACTTGTGAGCTGAACAATACAACTCCAGCGAATGCTATAAATTTATTTTTCATCGTTTTTTTCATTTGGATGCATTTTTCTTTTTATTCCACAACCGGCGTTTCAATATCCGTGCCATTTTCTGGTTCAATTGGATTTCCTTCTTCGTCTAAAAGAGCTTCTTCCTCATCTTCAGATCTTGGTACGCGTGCAATTGCAGCAATTTCGGCATTTCCTTTTAAGTTAATTAAACGAACTCCTTGCGCTGCTCTTCCCATTGTTCTAATGGTATCAATGTGCATACGAATAGTTACACCAGCTTTCGTAATAATCATCAAATCTTCTTCGTCCGTTACGTTTAGAATTGATAATAGTGGACCTGTTTTATCTGTGATGTTTAATGTTTTTACACCTTTTCCACCACGGTTTGTGATACGGTAAACTGGTTCTTGATCTTCTGGGTCGTTTAAATAAGTACGTTTTCCATAACCTTTCTCAGAAACAACAAGAATTGTTGAGAAAATATCTTCAACGCAAATCATTCCAACTACTTGGTCATATTCGCCTCCTAGGGTAACACCTCTAACACCTGATGCATTTCTACCCATCGGACGTACTGTTGATTCATTGAAACGAATTGCACGACCTGAACTTGTTGCCAATACGATTTCATTTGTACCGTTCGTTAATTTTGCTTCTAACAATTCATCATTGTCGCGAATTGTTATCGCATTAATACCATTAGATCGAGGACGAGAATAGGCTTCCAAAGATGTTTTCTTAATAACACCTTGTTTAGAACACATGACGATGAAGTTGTTTTCAACATATTCTTTATCTGTCAAATCTTGAACTTTCACGTATGCCTTAACCTTATCGTCTTGAGGAATATTGATTAAGTTCTGAATTGCTCTACCTTTCGATAATTTATTTCCTTCTGGAATTTCGTAGACACGCATCCAGAAACATCTTCCTTTTTCAGTAAATACCAATAAATAGTTATGGTTGGTAGCAACAAATAGATGCTCTAAGAAGTCTTTATCGCGTGTTGTAGATCCTTTAGACCCCATTCCTCCGCGGTTCTGAACTTTGTATTCTGTTAAACTTGTACGCTTGATATAGCCAGCATGAGAAATAGTTATAACAACCTCTTCATCTGCAATTAAATCTTCCATTCTCATTTCAGAGGCAGAGTATTCAATTTGAGAACGACGCTCATCACCATATTTCTCTTTTACTTCAATAAGCTCATCCTTGATGATTTGCATACGACGATCTTCATTCGCTAAAATGTCTTTTAAATCAGCGATTAATTTCATCAAATCTTCGAATTCAGCGCGCAGTTTATCTTGCTCAAGTCCTGTTAACTGACGAAGACGCATTTCAACAATTGCACGTGATTGAATATCAGACAATGCAAAACGAGTCATCAAATTTTCTCTTGCTTCTTCAGGAGATTTTGATGCACGAATAATTTTAATTACTTCATCGATGTTATCAGATGCAATAATCAATCCTTCTAAAATGTGCGCTCTTTCTTCAGCTTTACGAAGTTCGTATTTTGTTCTTCTTACAACAACTTCATGACGGAAATCCACGAAATGTGAAATCAATTCCTTTAAGTTAACCATTACTGGTCGACCTTCAACAAGACAAATGTTGTTTACAGAAAAAGAGGTTTGAAGGGAAGTAAATTTGAATAGTTTATTTAAAACTACATTTGCAATGGCATCACGCTTAATTTCATAAACGATACGCATACCATTTCTATCCGATTCATCACGAATATCGGAAATTCCTTCAATTTTTTTATCATTCACCAACTCAGCAGTCTTTTTAATCATGTCTGCTTTATTGATTTGATATGGAATTTCTGTTACAACAATTTGTTCACGACCATTTGACTCTTCGATTTCGGCTTTTGCACGCATAACGATTCGCCCGCGACCAGTCAGTAATGCCTCGCGAACACCTTCGTATCCATAAATAATTCCCCCTGTTGGGAAATCTGGAGCTTTTACATACTTGATTAGCTCTTCAATGTCAATGTCTTTATTGTCAATGTACGCTGTGATTCCGTCAATAACTTCTGTTAAGTTGTGTGGAGCCATGTTAGTCGCCATACCAACTGCAATACCCGAAGCACCATTTACAAGAAGGTTAGGTATTTTTGAAGGAAGAACTGTCGGCTCTTCTAAACTATCATCGAAGTTTGGCGCGAAGTCAACGGTTTCTTTGTCAAGGTCGTTCAGCATTTCTTCAGCAATTTTTCTAAAACGCGCCTCCGTATAACGCATTGCCGCTGGACTATCGCCATCGACTGAGCCGAAGTTACCTTGACCGTCAACTAAAGGATAACGTAATGACCAAGGTTGAGCCATACGCACCATTGTATCGTATACCGAGCTATCACCGTGTGGGTGGTATTTACCTAATACCTCACCAACGATTCTTGCTGATTTTTTATAAGGACGATTTGAGAAGACTCCTAAGTCTTGCATACCGTATAGAACACGTCTATGAACTGGTTTAAACCCGTCACGCACATCTGGTAGCGCACGAGATACAATTACCGACATCGAATAATCGATGTAGGCTGACTTCATTTCATCTTCGATGTTAATTTGGATTATTTTTTCTCCATCTGCCATCTTGTCACAATTTTTTATTTAGCACATTTATTGTGCGGGTTAAAGCAAGTTTCGAAATTAGTCATTTTGAACCTACAGAAAACAGTGTAAAAGGTGTTTTTACTAACAAAAATCTGTGGAAAATTGACTTTTTCGTTTACTTATTAACAATTTTTTCGTTTTATATTTGTAAGTAAGGATAAATAGGCAATTTTATCCTAGAAAGTTAAAAACTATGGAAGCAAAATTTTCACCCCGAGTTAAGGATGTAATTAGTTACAGTAGGGAAGAGGCGTTGAGATTAGGGAATGATTTTATTGGTGTTGAACATTTGTTGTTGGGGATCATTCGTGAGGGTGATGGCACGGCAATTAAGTTGTTGAATGAATTTCATTTAGACTTAAAGCAAATTCGTGTAGAGGTTGAGCAAAGTCTTTTGAAGTCATCCAATTCTTCTGTTCAGCCAATGACAAATATTCCACTTGTTAAACAAGCTGAAAAGGTATTGAAAACCACTTATCTTGAAGCGAAATTATATAAAAGTCCAATGATTGGAACGGAGCATTTGTTGCTTTCAATTTTAAAGGATGAAGATAGTTTTGCGTGCAGGGTTTTAAATAAATATGGAGTTATTTACGATAATGTTAAAGACGAATTAGAAGCAATGATTGAAGAAAACACAACTCCTCGAGCTGAATTTCCAGGGGGACAAGAAGAAGACGGGGGCGAACAATATTCTGCTCAACGCAAACCAGCCGATCCAAAATCGAAAACTCCTGTTTTAGATAATTTTGGTAGAGATTTAACGAAAATGGCGGAAGCAGGTAAGTTAGATCCGATTGTTGGGCGTGAGAAAGAAATTGAGCGCGTATCACAAATTTTATCAAGAAGAAAGAAAAATAACCCAATTTTAATTGGTGAACCTGGAGTTGGTAAAAGTGCCATCGCTGAAGGTTTGGCATTGAGAATTGTTCAACGCAAGGTTTCGCGCGTGTTGTTTAACAAGCGAATTGTTTCGTTGGATTTGGCTTCTTTGGTTGCAGGTACAAAGTATCGCGGGCAGTTTGAAGAACGTATGAAAGCGGTAATGCAAGAAATTGAAAAGAATCCAGATGTGATTTTGTTTATCGATGAGATTCACACGATTATTGGTGCAGGTGGAGCAAGCGGTTCATTGGATGCTTCAAACATGTTTAAACCAGCATTAGCGCGTGGTGAAATGCAAGCGATTGGTGCTACAACGTTGGATGAATATCGCCAGTACATTGAGAAAGATGGTGCATTGGAACGTCGATTCCAAAAAGTAATTGTTGAGCCAACTACAATTGATGAGACAATTCAAATTTTGAATAACATCAAAGAGCGCTACGAAGAACATCATTCTGTAACGTTTACACCTGAGGCTGTAGCTGCTTGTGTTAAATTGACTGAGCGTTACATTACAGATCGTCATTTGCCAGATAAAGCAATTGATGCCTTGGATGAAGTTGGTTCACGTGTACACTTGAAAAATATCAATGTTCCAAAAGAAATTTTAGATGTTGAAGCGCAAATCGAGGCGTTGAAAGAACAAAAAAATGAAGTAATTAAATCACAGCAATATGAAAAGGCTGCTGAGTTAAGAGATAGTGAACGAAAATTGCAAGATCAACTTGAAGCTGCGAAAAAACGTTGGGAGGAGGAATCGAAAACAAATCGCGTTACCGTTACTGAAGAGCATGTAGCTGAAGTTGTTTCAATGATGTGCGGAATTCCAGTAACACGTGTTTCGCAAACAGAAACAGGGAAACTTGTTAATATGGGCGAAGAACTTCGTGGAAAGGTGATTGGACAAGATGAAGCCGTTTCTAAAGTTGTAAAAGCAATTCAACGAAATAGAGCTGGATTAAAAGACCCAAACAAGCCAATTGGATCGTTCTTCTTCCTAGGGCCAACAGGAGTCGGGAAAACACAATTAGCGAAAGTATTAGCGAAATATTTGTTCGATACAGAAGATGCATTAGTACGTATCGATATGTCTGAATACATGGAGAAATTCTCAATCTCTCGCTTAGTTGGAGCGCCTCCGGGATATGTTGGTTATGAAGAAGGTGGACAATTGACTGAAAAAGTTCGTCGTAAACCTTATTCCATTATCTTATTAGATGAAATTGAGAAAGCGCATCCAGATGTATTTAACTTATTATTGCAAGTGTTAGATGATGGTCATATGACTGATGGATTGGGTCGTAAAATTGATTTCAAGAATACGATTTTAATCATGACATCTAATATTGGAGCAAGACAATTAGCTGATTTCGGATCAGGAGTTGGATTTGGAACAAAAGCGAAAGAAGAATCGCGTGACGAAAATGCAAAAACGGTAATTCAAAATGCATTGAGAAAGGCGTTTTCACCAGAATTCCTAAATCGTATTGATGATATGATTTTATTCAAATCATTGGATCGTGATAGCATTCATAAAATCATTGATTTGGAATTAGCTAAATTGTATGGACGTATTAACGACTTGGGCTACCAAATTGAAATGACTGAGAAAGCGAAAGATTTCATCGTTGATAAAGGATATGATGAAAAATATGGAGCACGTCCTTTGAAACGAGCAATTCAAAAGTTCATTGAGGATCCGTTAGCTGAAGAAATTATCAAAGCGACTTTGCAAGAAGGAGATAAGATTAAAATTGATTTGGTTGATGGTCAAGAAGAATTGACGATTAAAATTGAAAAAGGAAAAACGAAATCAAAATCAAAAGAATAAATGAAAAGGTCATCGAAAGGTGACCTTTTTTTGTAACTTGCTTTTTCAAAACAAACAAAATGGTTAGATTTTTAGGTACTACAATTATTGGTTTTATTAGTATTTTGGTGCTGAATCATTGTGTTTCAGCGAAAGTCCAAATGCGTGATTATATAACTGAAAATGTAATTGTAATAGTTGTTGATGGACCAAGATATTCTGAAACTTGGGGAGATTCGTTTCATTCCAATGTTCCACGAATGGATTCAGTTTTAGCGAAGGAGGGAGTTGTGTCTACAAGTTTTTACAACCAGGGAGAAACCTATACAACTGCTGGTCACACAGCAATCACAACAGGTTTTTATCAAACAATTGATAATACGGGTTTGGAAAATCCAAGCCATGTTTCATTCTTTCAGCTTTTATTGAAAGAAAAAAAATGGGATTCAGACTTAATTTGGTTAGTTACAAGCAAAGATAAATTAGCACGATTAGCGAACACAACAGATTCAGACTGGAAAGATCAGTTTATTCCTTCTATGAATTGTGGAGTTAATGGTCTTGGTTCGGGTTACCGGGATGATAGCACTACATTCACCGTGATTACAGATGTATTACAAAATCATCATCCAAAGGTATTGTTTGTCAATTTTCGAGAACCTGATTATTCTGGACATCAAGCGAATTGGACAAACTATTTAAAAGGAATCAAGGATACGGATGAATATGTTTATCAAATCTGGCAAATGATTCAAAATGATCCATTTTATGCAGGAAAAACGAGTCTATTTGTTACAAATGATCATGGTCGACATCTTGATGGTGTGAATGATGGTTTTCCGTCTCATGGGGATTCATGCGATGGTTGTCGGCACATTAATTTTTATGCTTTCGGACCTGATTTTAAAAAGAATATACTGCTTTCAAAATCCTATAGTTTAGTGGACTTAAATGCGACTATTTTAGAATTGCTAAATGTTAAAAATCGATCTACATCAGGAAATGTGATGGTCGAATTGTTTAATTAATTGCCGTATTTTCTGATCAATGCAATTTGTCCGGCGTGGTAGGTAGTATGGGAAATAATTCTTCCAAAAGCTTCTGCTTTTGATTTTGTTCCAAATTCTTTCGTTTCTACAAATTCACTCCAGTTTTCTTCTGTTTGATTAGAAATAATTGACTCTAAAGCGAGAAAAGAATTGCTTGTGTAATTCAAAAGTTCATCAAGATTATTCCATTCACCCGAATCTTTTTGGTCGATCACGGTTTTTGCAATCACAGAGACACGTGAATCTTTAAAAACATTTTTAGCAAATAACAATTCAACATCACCGATATGTCGAATTAAAAAACCAATGCTATTTGAATTTGGTGAAATTTTCTTTCGTAGGTCATCGGTGTTGACTTGTGACAATTGATCTGAAAATCGTTTTCTAGCTTCTTTCCATAAAGCCATTAATGAGGAAGTGGTATTCATTTTATTAAAATCAAATTACTTTGAAATATTCCCTTTAACCAATGTTTGATACTTGGTTCAATTTTTACGAAATCACCATTTTTAAGTGTTAAATGCAAATTATTTTCATCTTCGTAAACTGTCTCACCATGAATGCAAATCAATAATGCTGGGACTTTCGTAATATGTTCTTTTAAAACCCCATCTTTTAAAAGTGAAATATGGATTACTTTTCCTTCATTTGCTTCAAACAATTTACTTGTTTCCAAAGGAAGATTTTGCGTGTGCAATTCAGATAAATTCATTGTCGTTTCTTTCGTATTAAGTTAGTCACTTTTTTTCGAACTAAAAGAATTCTATATTGATTTCAATAAAATTTCTGTTTCAACCAAAATGCAAGCTGAACCATTAGAATCAAGGCAGGAACTTCCACTAATGGACCAATTACTCCAGCAAATGCTTGTCCAGAATTAATTCCAAAAACAGCAATTGAAACAGCGATCGCTAATTCGAAATTGTTACCTGATGCAGTGAACGAAAGTGTTGCATTTTCATCATATTTGGCACCAGACCATTTTGCCACAAAGAACATCGTTAAAAACATAATGGCAAAGAAAATAACCAATGGAATCGCAATACGAAGAACGTCCATTGGAATGGAAACAATCATTGCGCCTTTCAAGCTAAACATAATGATTATTGTAAACAACAAAGAAATCAGTGTAATTGGGGAAATAAAAGGAAGAAATTTCGTTTTAAACCAAACTTCACCTTTCGATTTTATTAAAATTGCACGACTAAGTATGGCAGCTACAAAAGGAATTCCTAAATAGATTCCAACTGTTTTTGCAATTTCCGCTACTGTGATATCAATTTTCAGTGCTTTAATTCCAAACCAAGGAAGAACAATTTCAAGATAGAAATAGGCGTAGAGGCTAAAAAATAACACTTGAAGTAAGGAATTAATCCCGACCAAACCTGCAACCATTTCGCGATTCCCTTCAGCCAATTCATTCCAAACGATAACCATAGCAATACACGGTGCTAAACCGATGATAATTAATCCAGTCATGTAATCTGGAAAATCATTGAGAAATGTTACGGCTAACAAAAACATTAAAAACGGTCCAACAATCCAGGTTATTAAAAATGAAACTAGTAAAAGTTTCGGTTTCGCAAGTACTTTCGGGATTTTCGAAAATTCTACTTTGGTCAAAGGTGGATACATCATTAAAAGCAAACCAATCGCCAGTGGTATATTTGTTGTACCACTTGAAAATGAATTGATGTAATCATCAGCAGATGGAATAAAATAACCAATACTTATTCCGATTCCCATCGCCAGGAAAATCCATAAGGTTAAATATTTATCTAAGAATCCGAGTTTTTTTCTTTGTTCTGTCATTATTAGGCTTATTTAATTTGAGAGAAAACATATAAACATTCTGTAGCAATTTGGATAGAACGTTCATTGTACATTTTGTCTTGTAATTCAGTTCCATCGAATGCTTTTGGATCGTCGTAGGTTGTTCCTATGCGTAAATCCACTCCGGGAATAAAAGGACAATTTTGATCAGCATCGGAACAAGTCATAATCGCCGCGAAATTGGCTGTTGGATTCGCTTTATCATCAACTGTTTTTGAGAAGCAAATTGTTTTATCTGCAAGTCCAAATTTCACAGAGTAGTGCGGGTTATCGGAATCGTTTAGCTTTTCGATTTCAAAACCTACTGATGTTAACGCATTGATTGCATTCTGATTAAAGGCTGTTGCTTCAGTTCCACCAGAAAACGTGTTGACATTTTTTAAATGAAAATAGTTGGCAGCTACAGCCGACCATATTTGTCCAAAATGGCTTCTTCGAGAATTGTGCGTACACACATAAACCAAGTTAATTTCCTGATTTTTATATTTTCTTTCTTGAATGAAAGAACTGATTTTTGATAATAATATCTTTCGTTCATTGGGAATTGAATCGAATCCGAGAATTAATTCATCACAAAGAAGCTGAATAGGTTCAAACATATCTTGAAAAATTAATTAACAGCATTTACCGCCAGGAGTGCAACATGCATTTTGGTCTGTGCTTAAGTCTTTTAGATTAATTTTCAATTTTTCTTGTGGAATACCGCATTTGTCTTCTGCTAAGCAAGCCGTTTGTTTTGAGGTAAGTAAGAAATGCTTTCCGTTAAATTCTAAGCCAAATTTTCCAATGGTGTCACTTTGGTATTCCACTTCTATTTCATAATCTGGAAGATTAAGTACTTTCTCAGAAAGTTCGATAATGTTAATTAATTTCTGAGGTGCTAAACGGTGATCAAAATCATTTGCTTCCCATAATTGGAAATTAATTACTTTTTCTTCGCGAACAGTTCCGCCACAATCAATAAAATTTTTGGTAATTAATCCTACTTCTGTCACATGAAAGTGATTTGGTACAAATGTGCCATTTGGCAATTGGAAAACGACTTCGCTTAATGCGTTTAATTGATTTTTAATGTCTGAAAGTTTCATAACTATATAATTTGAGTATTATTTTAACAGCATTGTGTTCCTTTGCATTTTTCAGAATCGATAAAATGATTAATCACTTGATTTAATTTTTCTAGAGTCTGAGGATTTAAACAGTAACAAATTGAGTTTCCTTCGATTGTTCCTTGAATAATATTCGCGTATTTAAGTTCTTTTAAATGCTGTGAAATTGTTGCTTGTGATAAGGGAAATTTCTCTACTAGATCACCACAAATGCACGATTTTGTTGACAGAATATGTTGAATGATTGCAATTCGAGCTGGATGACCTAGCGCCTTGAAGAGAATTGAGAGTTCATTTTGTTCTTCTGTGAAATGATCTGATTTAGATGCTCCCATGATTAAATCTTTTAAAATTATATTTTCGAAAATTCTAACAATTGAACTTTCGAACTTTCGAACTTTCGAACTTTGCAAATTAGCAAATTTGTAAAAATGTAAATTTACAATATTGCAATATTACGATTTACTTTTGTGTTTTTTTATATTTTTCGCAAATAAAAATTAATAACCAAAAAAAAAGACAATACTGAATTGTATTGCCTTTTTATTTCTTCTTGTAATGCAATGTTAACTATCAGAAGGCATATTCTATAAATAGTATCAAAGCGGTAGCAGAAATAATACCAAACAATAGTTCTGTTAGTACAACAAGATAACCGGGTTCTTTGTAGAGATTTTTGTTTTTGGCTCTCTTTACTAATAAAGCTAAAACGATAAAAAGCGAAGTGACATCAACCAGGAACAGAATCAATAAAAATGCTAATGCTGCGTCACCTGCTAGGTTTAATAGAGTTAGGACAATTGTGATTATCGCGATGCTAAATCCAATAATAAAGAAAACCCTGAACAACATGTCAGGAATTTTTTCACTCTTATCTTCCAATGTTTTAGATGATTCTGTTGTATCCGAAGTTGTATTCAGATGTTCCGATTCTGAAATTTTTGAATTTTCCAGGCTTGGGTTATCCATAGGTTCTTTCAAATCCCCCTGAACTACTAATTCTGGTGTTTTAACATTAGAAGCAGTTGCTGTTATTTCACTCTCTAATTGGTAAGTGCTGTTTTCCTGAACAAGTTCAGTTTTCAATTTTTCATTTTTAACAAGTACTTGCTCTTTATCTTGATTTTTCGATTTCACATCGACCACAGCAGCTTCATCATTTTGTTTATGCTGAAACAAATCTTTCACATTCCATCCCTTGTTATATTTTCTCTTTTGAATGGAGAAATTGTTAGTTACAGATGAGCTAGATCCGCAGGAGTTTAGTACTATTAATAAAAGTGAAAGGATATAAAATGAGTTTTTCATATTTAATGTTTGTGTAAGTGTTAAATTATAAATTAAAACTATGGAATTACATAATTGATATCAACAATATTGCGATTACTATTGCGCTAATAATCAACAATAAAGTTCCCAGAATAAAAAAAACATCTGCAAACTGCTTTTTCTTGTAATAGTCTTCGTTACGCTCTTCATTTGGCACAACTTTGGCGTTACGAAAACGCTGGATTATTAATAAAACGTAAAGCGGAACGAGTGATGTTAAAAGAGTAAATATCGCACAAATAAGAAGTACTTCCATAATTTTATGATATTTATTGAATCGTTTCAATTCTGGACTGATTTCACTTTCTTTTGGATCCTCATCTTTTACAATTGGAGTTTCAATTTCCGTTTGTTGAATCAGAACATGTTCCTTCAATGTTGGTGCTTTTTGGTCATTAAAAATTTTAGCTTCATTTTCGATTTCTTTGTCAACAATTATTTCCTTGTTTGAACTATGAGTTGAAAAAGTTTCATCATTCGTTTTAGTTTCCGCCTTATTTTCTGAAACAGGATGATTTTCATTAGGAACTATTATCACATCAGACTCTTTTGAATCATTCATCGATTGTTTATACTGAAACAAATCTTTCACATTCCATCCCTTGTTATATTTTCGTTTCTGAATGGAAAAGTTGGAAGTAACATTTGAACTTGTTCCGCAAGATTGAAGAATTATAACAATCGTTGTGATAAATAAAAAATTTTTCATGTTTAAAAAAGTTAATTTTCAGCTATACAGATACTTAAAGGAAGAAAAGTATGCCTATGATTAAGAAACATAGAGTTAAAGCTAAAATTAAAGTTCCCACCCAAAACAAAACTACGGCAAATGTTTTTTTATTGTCAAATACTTTGTTCTGTTCCTTAACTGGCACTTTCTTTGGATTTTTGAATGCTTGAACTATGGAAAGGACATACATTGGGAAGCTTAGAATTAAAAAAGGAAGAATAAATGTAGGAAACTGTAAAATAATTGCCAGAATTATCGAAAGAAGAGAAGTAATGAACATCCCTAATAAAACCTTGTGAAAAGTGTTGAATTTCTTCATTTCTGGACTTATCTTTCCATTAGTTGGATCTTCATCTTTTTCAATTGGATTTTCAATTTCATTTTGTTGAATCTGAATAGTTTCTTCTAATGTTGACTCTTTTTGGTCAATTAAAATGTTGGATTCACCATCTATTTCTTTATCCGCATTTATTTCATTGCTTGAACTCGGGATTGAAACTGGAACAGATAAAGCAGTTGTTTCGGTAGAATTTTCTTCAACTTGGGTTGCTTTAATAGGGTGTTTCTCAATTGTCTTTGTTTCTGAAACATTTGACTTTAATTTATGCTGAAACAACTCTTTCACATTCCATCCCTTGTTATATTTTCGTTTCTGAATGGAAAAGTTGGAAGTAACATTCGAACTAGTGCCGCACGATTGAAGAAGTGCAATACAAATACTTGCCAAAAGTAAATACATTTTCATAGTGGTTGTTTTTAAGTTTAAGCAAATATATGCTCACGACTTAAAACACCATTTTACAATTCAGTAGGCGATAAGAAGTTGCTTGCGGAAATCGCAAATTAAATAAATCAAAGGAAAATAAATGCTCAAAAGTTATAAGTTCTTTTGAGCATTTGAGAGTTTGGTTAGTTGGTCCTTTTCTTGGACGGTAGCATTGTGACCTTTTATAATTGTTGAAGGCGCCCACAAGTAATTAAAAATGATAATTTCTCGAGTGCCATCATCGTTTGTTCCTATTCCTAAATAAAAGCGTTGACCAAAATGTGCTGTTGTATATCGATTATCACATTGAAAACCGACTATTTGAATCTGTTTACCATCAACTATTAATTCACCAGTTTCATACGCTTTTCCAGAACGGAAGAAATTCGCACCTCTGTAACGGTAGGAAAGTACAATGTAATCATCATACATGTAAAGATAACTCGTGCGATCATCCATAAAAAATTGCCGAACAGAACGATAGGATTTTATGGAATCCAGCATTACCAATGCATTTAAAAATCTCAACGTTGAATCCATAATTGCTCCATTCTTCGGTTGAAATGGATTTAACAAGGTAAATGCACTTGAGCTTGATTTCATAATTTCGTCGTCCAAAATTGCGGGATGTTCACGGGTCAATTTTCTAAATGCTAACTGTCCAATTTTAAATTCGGATGAAGTATCTTGATTCATAATCATTTGTTGTTCAGTTTTTACATCTCCAGAAAATTCCAATGAACTTACAGGTTGTTTTAAGTTGTTTTTTTGATAAAAGTTCGCACCATTATTTGTTGTGCCAATTGGATTTTCTTGTTTTTTTAAATTAGTTTCATGTTGATTCAGTTCCTTTTTACTTTTTGATTTATCGGTCGTACTGTACAATAGTATTCCTAAGATTGTTAGCAGGCTCACGATCAAAAATCCAATTTTAAGCTTGTTATGGTTTGATTTTTTCGTTGCATCCTTCTTAATCCAATTAAATAGATCATTCGGAACTGTTTCAATAACTTCTTGATTCATTTCCTGAAAAAGTGCGTTTAATTTTTCTTCTGTCATGACTCAATAAATTAAGAATGAATAGATTTTGGTGTTAACAACGTAAGAAGATTTTGTCTACCTCGACTCAAACGTTGTTTCACAGCGGATTCGCTACTTTCTTGTAAACCTGCAATTTCTTTTATCGAAAATCCACCGATTTCAAACAGTAAAATAGCTTCTTTTTGTTCTTCAGGTAATCTTGATAGTGCTATTTTCAGGTGCTCAAGTTCGATGTTTCGTTCTGTATCTGATACAACTGGAGTAGAACTAAAAACTGAATGCAAATTTTCGTGGTAATCGAGCGATTTCTTCTTTTTGTTGTTGGATAAAATGCGGATGGCTATTCCAAATAAAAAATGCAAAAAAGCTTTTTCCTCTTTCAATGATTCAAATTTGTTAAAGGCAATAATCAAGGAATCGTGCATAAGATCTTTAAAATCCAATTGGCCATAAACGCGCGCTTTGCAAAACCGTTCAAATTGTGCATGAACAGGTTCATAAAGTTTCATAAACGCCTTTTGCTTTTCCTCAGCCATTGCTTAATCTGTTGTTTAATCAGTAGGTGTAATGAAAATTGAAAAAGTTACTTTTGATAAAAAATAAATGTTTTTCTTCATTATGATTTAAACTTTTCAATGAATTCATTGATTTTCGACGAGTAATAATCCTGAAAAATCAATACTATTTTTCGAAGATGTGTACTAGTTTACATACAATTCATAAGTAACCAGAACGAAATAAGCTACTATTCCAACAAGACGAATGATTGCCCCTAACTTATAATTTCCGATGTATTCAGCAGGGAACTGATTGGTTTTTAAAACTTGTATAGTAAGATACATATTGACTAACATAAACAATAGAATTACCGCAATGAATAGGGTGATCTCTTGTAAATAGTATGCTGGAAAATAGTTTAACAAACAAAAATAGACCGTTGTAATTACTATAATGACAACGATTTGGTAGGTGCGTCTTCTCTGAAACAAATCAATTAATTGGGCCTTTTGTTCTGTATTGAGCAATTTAAGCGCTCGATCATTGAAAAGTTTGGAAACTAAAATTATAATTAGAATAAGGATAAATGCAATCGGAAAGTTGTCCATGTTAGTTCGTTTTTGAAAAAAGGTTTTTTATGCTTGAATTAAATCCTGCTAAAGCTATAAGAAAAACAAAAGTGGCACCAATATAATGACGGATTTGGTGTTGAGCTAAAAATACTCCAAGTACAATCAATCCAAATGAATAGACAAGCTGAACCCAGGAAAATGAACTTCTTCTCAATTTGTTATTGACTAACCAAATTATGATTCCTAACACAACAAAAATTGACGTAAAAACATTCGTAACAAATGCCATGTGATTAAAGAAATTTTGCTGTATAAAAAGTTGTTGTATTAACATTGATTTCATCGTTTCAATATTTTCAATTCATCTAAAATATCATAAACGATTTCTTTTCGTGCTGGTCCAAATTTTTCGTTATTAAAATCAGTAGTTTGCAGGCAGTTTGCAAAATAATAAACGTTTTCACCTTTTTCAACATATCCCACAAACCATCCAATGTCCTCTTTTCCGTTTTGTCCCCAACCCGTTTTTGCATGAATAACAGTGTTCAAGGTGTCTCTAACTATCATGATATCTTTCACAATATCCATGTTTTTCTGTGAAAAAGGCAATTTATTGTCGTGTAATTTGATTAAAAAATCGAGTTGCTGTTTTGGTGAAATTCGTAATTCTCCTTCCAACCAAAATTTGTCGATTCCACCTTTAGTTGAATGATTACCGTAATCAGCTTTTTTGATCCAATAATCCATTTGTTTTTGACCAACTCTTCTTGCTAATTCTTGATAATACCAAACCGTAGAATTTTCTATCGCTTGTCGAAGTGTTTGATCTTGATTCCATTCTGCTCGTGGTCGCACTACACTGTCCCAGCGGATTACAAAATCAGCATCTTTTATGACACCTGTCTCGAGTCCGATGAGCGAATTACAAATTTTAAAAGTGGAAGCAGGAGTGTAAGCTTTGTTAAATTGATCTTTGTTATAATGATAATAAACGTTCTCTTGCGGATCAAAAAGTACAAACGAACCAGAAACAGCGTATTTGTCAAAGTATTTTTTGAATTCAGGATGTTCTGAATGTCGTTCTTTGTGAGCACAGGAAAAGAGACCGAAAAAGGTAAATATGAAAAAATATCGAATCATTTTTTATTTTTTGAATGGCTAAAAAGAAAGTAAATTGTAATGCTGCTATATCCCAAAAATGGTAGACACGAAATGATTGTTTTCCAATTAAGTGTTAATAGACCAATTATAAATATAAAGCCTATTAACATTAGCATACCACCTATCCCAAAAATAGAAAATAGTATGTTTGGTCGTCTTAGAAAAATAGAAGAAAACAATAATAATTGAGCTCCAAAAGGAATAACTATAAATGGGTGAAGTATTTCAGAAGGTTTTATTAAAAGTTTTGAAAATAATTCGCTTTCGATTTGAAAGATAAAATAATGTTGACCTGGCCATTCAAGGTAAACAAAAAGTGAGCTTAAAATCAGTAAAAGATGATATCTCCTTAATCTACTCATACAAATACGGTTCCTTTGAATATGCCAATTTTCTTACATTTTCCAAAACATGCTTCATATACACTTTCCAAAATAATTTGGTAAACAAATAGGTGAATGGCCAGAACAAAGGATTTTTAAAATGCATTGAATATGTATAGTCGATTTGAATTTTATTCGCTGCAATCTCCGTTGTTTTCCATTCTCCAACAAACTTAGTGAAGCTTAACATCCATGTTGAAAAGTTCCCTACTTCAATTTTCCAATAGTCATTTTCTCTGCGTTCAATTACAGTATCGGTAGACGCAAAACCTCCTTTCTGCGTGAGCGATTTTGAAACATATACTTTTTTAGAAAATCCAGGTTTACCCCAGTTTTCATCGTCCGAGGTATACGTAACTTTTGGCATTACCAAATAACCTGTGTGTACTTTAGAAACATCGCACAGCATTGGTGTTTTGAAAGCACGTTCCAATGAACAATCAAAAATGGCTTTAATTGAAATCGTGTGTTGAAGCTTCATTTTGATAAAATGATCCGTTTATTCTGTAAAACTAGGATTTTTTAGTTACCAGCTAATAAAGTTCCAAAAATACCAACGGCCATTTCCATCCAGACAAGAAAAATAACGCTTAGAAAGGTTGCTAGGAAAAAGTATTTGGACTTACGATTTTTAAATTTTCTTAAAATAAAGTCTATTCCAAATCCTAAAATAGAAAGTAAAATTGCTCCAACAATAAAATCTCCAATTTTCCAATTTACTTCATTGGTAAACTGCATAGCGACAAAAGGAACTAGCAATACAACACAAATACCCATTAGGATGAATGTTTGTCTTTTTTTATCTACTGTCATGAACTGAACGTTTAATTTTTGGAATAACGAAAATAATATGTTATTCGTATAATTAACTGAACTTTTGAACGAATTTGAAAGTTCATTGTAAAAGAGCACATGAAAAATTGGATAACACTTATTGGCTCATTGTTTTTTTATTTTTCTGTAACTGCTCAACCAGGACCTGATGTCTTTTATCCTGTTCAAATAAGAAATTATGATTTGGAATTGGCAAAAGATTCAACAAACGACCAAGCGCGAATGGGGCGAATACAAATTTGCTTAAGACTGCGCAATAATGTTCAAGTTGAATCAGATGTTAAAATTCTTTTGAAGCGAAAGGATGCTGGATTAGTTGATTCAACCATTTCGTATGCTCGATTGTACAGTTTATTAGGTGATTGTTATAAAGATTTTATTCGTCCCGATTTATCTCTTGCTTATTACACCAAAAGTTTAAGTTATGATTCATTGCCTGAAGTGTGTAATTCGCTCTTTCAACTATATGGCTATAAAACGAATCATATAGATAGTGCTCTTTTTTTCTATGACCATTTGTATACGTTTTTTTCGGAAGAAAATCGGATTTCAACTACTCAAGACAATTTGAATTTTTACAAAATTGAAATGATGAAGCGGTTTCCCGCTAAATCTGAAGAGCTGAAAGCGTTTTATTTGGATTGCGCAAAACGTAAATTCGAATACTATAAGGAATTAATAGCGAATGGGGCGGATATGAATAGTTATAGCATTCGCTCACAAAAAGAGGAAGGTTTTGAATACGTATTCAATTTGGTGGAAACATATTTGCTAGAAAATAAGCTGAAAGAAGCTAGAAAACTTTTAGAAAAACTTGAACCATTTGTCCCGCATAATTCTGAGGATGGCTTTCTTGAAATCTACGCGTATTACAAATTTTATAAGTTGTCCGGTGATTATTTTCTTCGAAAAGGTAACCTTAAAAAAGCATGGGAAAATTATTTAATCGCGGCTGAAAATTCGAATTTTAAAAATATAACCTGGGCAAAACAATTATTAGATCAATACCGAAATGAACCGAAGGTGAAAGTGTTGGTTGCTAAAATATATGCGAACAATAAATAGCATGAAAATTTTCAAGATAAAACGGGTGATTTGATGGCTTTAACGCTTACCGAAGAAGCGCTACATGATGGTGCCACTGATTTTCAATTGTACGTGATTCGAGCAAAGCACTTTATGGCAACCAAAAACTATGAGTTTGCCTTAACTGAAATGAACAAAGCAATGAACGTTTGTCCGAATTATAATTGGATTCCAGAATACGTTGTTTTGATTTATAAGGAAATGCTGTTTGATGACATTATTACCGAAAAACAATATTATGCACTGGTTAAAACACCAAGTGAGAAAGCAAAGAAACTAAGAGAAAATGTTGTGACGGAAATACCACATTTTTAATTCTTTTGCCAGACATCTGAAATAAGAAATGAATTTTCGTGTTCCTCAACAACCAATTGAACTGCAACTGTTCCTATATTTTGTGAATAACTTAACGAAACTTGAAATAGATAGGAGGCAGGTGATAGTTTCTTAACGAATCGAGTGCGTTCAACTTTTACTATTTCATAATCTTGCACCCCTAAAATAAAACTCATACCAATACCAGCCTTTTTTGTATTATATTCTTTTTTCCATTTTTCGTGAAATGCTTCTTCCGATAATCCGCCATCAAAATCTACATTAATCGCATCAGATTTATAGCTTTGGTATTTCTCTGTAGCAATTGTTTCGATTGGGTTTAATTGCGAGTTAAACGCTTTTGGTATCTCTGTTTCAATCCATTTTTGTGCTTCAATGCGCTTGTCTGTTTTTTGAGCCTTTGCGAAACTGAAAATGAGGCAAACACTAATAAAAAGGAAATGTTTCATCGTTATCATTTCAAATTAAATGCCTCAACAGCCTTTCTAACGGATCCATGCTTTTCCAATAAATTAGCAGCCTGTTCGTAAGTCACATCAATTTCACTCATAATCATTTTAACTCCTCGGTCGACTAATTTATTGTTGCTCAATTGCATGTCAACCATTTTGTTACCTTTAACACGTCCCAATTTGATCATCAACGAAGTAGAAATCATGTTTAAAACCAATTTTTGAGCAGTTCCTGATTTCATGCGCGTACTTCCTGTAACGAATTCAGGTCCAACTTCTGGAGTCATTGGAAATTCCACGGCTTTCGATAATGGACTTCCTGGGTTGCATGAAATTCCAGCTGTTAAAACTCCCATTTTTTTTGCTTCTTCAATTGCACCAAGTACATAAGGTGTTGTTCCAGATGCCGCAATTCCAACCAAGGTGTCGTTCGAATTGATGTTATATTCCATCAAATCTTTCCAACCTTGCTTAGTATCATCCTCCGCAAATTCAACCGCTTTGCGAATCGCAGTGTCGCCACCTGCAATGATTCCGACTACAATTCCATGCTCAACACCAAAAGTTGGCGGGCATTCACTTGCGTCGACAATTCCCAAACGACCACTTGTCCCTGCACCAATGTAAAACAATCGTCCACCAGTTTTCATACGTTCAAAACAAGCATCAACAAACGCTTCAATCGAAGGCAATTCCTTTTCAATTGCTAATGGAACGGTCATGTCTTCTTTATTGATGTTGCTCAACAAATCGGCTGTCGACATGTTTTCTAAGGACTCGTAGTTGGAAGATGCTTCGGTTGTTTTGCGCATGTGGGAGTAATTAAATTAGTTTAAATCATTGATTAACAAGTTGAATGTTCCAAAATTTGAACATTTGAACATTTGAACATTTGAACATTTGAACATTTGTAAATTCTAAATATTTAATTTTGCAAAGCTTGAAACAAGGTGTGTTAAACCAGATAAGCCATCGAATTTGTATCGTTCAATTCAACTTCAACACGTTCTTTTAAGGTTGTCGACAAACTGATTCCAACGAAATCTGCTTTGATTGGATAACGACGATGTGTGCGATCAACCAAGGCCACAGTTTTAATTGATTTTGTTGGTCGTTCCAAAAATTTCATGAGCGAATATTGCATCGTTTTTCCAGAATTCAAAACGTCATCTACTAAAATGATATAGGCATTCTTCAACAGGCTTTCATCTATCGAAACAGTAATAGCTTCTTTCCATGGTTCGTCTTTGTCAACATTAATTTCAAAAACAACAATTTCCTGATCTGAATTTGCAGCCATGATTCGCTGAATTTTATGTGCGATTTTAATTCCATTTCCACAAATCCCACCAATATAAACCGTTGGTTCTTCAAAGCAGTTTTCAAGTACTTGGTGTGCTAAACGGGTGATTTTTTGTTGAATTTCTGCGTGACTTAAAATGCTGTTCATGACTTTTTTGATTTGTAACAAATTTAAAAATTAAAAGGAGATGAAATGAATTGTTTCGAATGAAGTTTTTCACACGTTTTGATTGAAAGGAAGCAATTTTTCAAACCGTGTAATTGCAGATTTTTTAAAGAAATTATGTCCATTTTCAATTTCAATTACGCAATTCGAAATGCCCAATTTTTTAGCGAATCTATACGCTTGCTTTGGACGAATTACTTGATCAAATTTTCCCATAATTATGAGTAACGGAATGTGATGTTCTTTCAGCGTTTTGGCAATTGAAAGGTTATCCGGCAATAATAATCGAAAGGCTCTCCATGTAGACGAAGCCTTTTTAAATGTTGTTGGATTGGAGGCAAACTCATGCACGAATTCTTTGACTTTTGGACGCATTAAATGCAATTTGGTAGCAAGTGTGCTGTAGCGGTGAACTTTTTTTGGATGTTGTTCTAAATAGGTAAAAAGTTTGCGCGCTAACCGTTGACGAGAAGACCAATTGTAAAAACTATAATTATCCATTCCATCTGGAGCGATTAAGGTTAACGTTTCTATTTGTGTGCCAAAAAATGGTGTTAAACAGAGAGAGAATCTACCTCCTTGACTAAAAGCAAAAAGATGGAATTTATTAACGTTTTCAGTAATCAATATCTCTTTAAACAAATGAATGAATTCACTTTGTTTAAGCGGTTCTTTTTCAACACGATTTTCTGGAAAGAACGATTGACCATGAAAGAATAAATGAATGGAAATCACCTTCCTGTTTTCTTGAGCAAGAAATTCAAAATCAAAGGCAGATCGACCGTGGCCATGAAAACAAATAATCGTTTCGTCACCTTGTCCGAAGACAAAGTAATCGAGTTGTAAAGCATTTTGACGAACAATTTTGCCAATAGATTTCATTTTACAAAGTTAGTATAAGATTATGTTTCTGCGGTAAATACTAAACCGATTTGTCAAATGCTAATTTTTAAATATGTCATATAAAATAGTTATCCACGTTAATTGTTAAAAACAAGAAAAGAATTGGTTGGGAAGTTGAACTTTTTGGGTTAAATTTGCGCTCAATTTGTTGAATAGTATTCAAAATTGAAAATCAAAAGCAGAAGATGCCAAAAGACACCTCTATCAAGTCCATTTTAATTATCGGAAGTGGACCAATTGTAATCGGTCAAGCATGTGAATTTGACTACTCCGGATCTCAAGCAGCAAGATCATTACGTGAAGAAGGAATTGAAGTAACATTAATCAATTCAAATCCTGCAACCATCATGACTGATAAAGTTGTTGCTGATAACGTTTATTTGCAGCCACTTGAACCAGAAAGCATTGTTGAAATCCTTAAAAAACATAAGATTGATGCTGTACTTCCAACGATGGGAGGACAAACCGCATTGAACTTGTGTATCAAATGTGATGAAATGGGCATTTGGGAAGAACACGGAGTTCGAATTATTGGTGTGGACATCAAAGCAATTGAAATCACAGAAAACCGTGAGGAATTCCGTGAGTTGATGTTAAAAATTGGTATTCCAATGGCACCACAAGCAACTGCAAAATCATTCTTAGAAGGAAAAGAAGTTGCTCAAGAATTTGGTTTTCCATTGTGTATTCGTGCATCTTTCACCTTAGGTGGAGCAGGAGCATCAGTTGTTCATGATCCAAAAGAATTCGATAGTTTATTAGAAAGAGGTTTGCAATTGTCACCGATTCACGAGGTAATGATTGATAAAGCCTTGTTGGGTTGGAAAGAATTTGAGTTGGAGTTATTGCGTGATGCGAATGACAATGTGGTAATTATCTGTTCGATTGAGAATTTTGATCCAATGGGAATTCACACAGGAGATTCAATCACAGTGGCTCCGGCAATGACATTATCGGATACAACATTCCAAAAAATGCGTGATATGGCCATCAAAATGATGCGTTCAATCGGGAATTTTGCGGGTGGATGTAACGTTCAGTTTGCTGTTTCTCCGGATGATGCTGAAGATATCATTGCAATTGAAATCAACCCACGAGTTTCTCGTTCTTCAGCATTGGCATCGAAAGCAACAGGGTATCCAATCGCTAAAATCGCTTCGAAATTGGCAATCGGATATCATTTAGATGAATTAGATAATCAAATTACAAAAACAACTTCGGCATTATTTGAACCTACGTTAGATTATGTAATCGTAAAAATACCACGTTGGAACTTTAATAAATTCCCCGGAACAGATCGTCGCTTAGGACTTCAAATGAAATCAGTTGGTGAGGTGATGGGAATTGGACGTTCATTCCAAGAAGCGTTGCAAAAAGCATGTCAATCATTAGAGATTAATCGAAATGGTTTAGGAGCTGACGGGCGTGAATTAACGAATCAAGATGAAATTTTACACAGTTTAGAATTCGCAAGTTGGAACCGTTTGTTCCACATTTATGATGCGATTAAATTGGGTATTCCTTTCAAGAAAATTGTTGAGAAAACAAAAATTGATATTTGGTTCTTGAAACAAATTGAGGAATTAATCAAATTAGAACGCAAAATTGAAAAATTCCATTTGGATAATCTTCCGAAAGAATTATTGTTTGAGGCAAAACAAAAAGGTTACGCAGATAGACAAATTGCGCATTTAGTGAGATGTTTGGAATCTGAAGTGTATAAAAAACGTCAAGAGTTTGCAATTAACCGAGTTTATAAATTGGTTGATACGTGTGCGGCAGAGTTCGAAGCACAAACACCTTATTATTACTCTACGTTTGAATACGAAAATGAAAGTCCAGTAACAGATAAGAAAAAAGTTGTTGTTTTAGGCTCTGGACCAAATCGTATTGGACAAGGAATTGAATTTGATTACTCATGTGTTCATGGAGTTTTAGCAGCGAAAGAATGTGGTTACGAAACAATCATGATCAATTGTAATCCTGAGACGGTTTCAACAGATTTCGATACAGCAGATAAATTATACTTTGAACCAGTTTTCTGGGAACACATTTACGACATCATTATGCATGAAAAACCGGAAGGTGTTATTGTGCAACTTGGTGGTCAAACGGCTTTGAAACTCGCTGAGAAATTAGACCGTTACGGAATTAAAATTCTTGGTACAAGTTTCGAAGCCTTGGATTTAGCTGAAGACAGAGGACGTTTCTCTAAAGTTTTGGAAGAGAACAACATTCCATTCCCGAAATATGGCATTGTTGAAAGCGCTGAACAAGCAATCGAATTGTCAGATGAATTAGGATTCCCGTTATTGGTTCGTCCTTCCTACGTTTTGGGTGGACAAAAAATGAAAATCGTTATTAACAAAGAAGAATTGGAACACCATGTTGTTGATATTATCAATGAAATGGGGAATAACCAAATTTTGTTAGATCATTTCTTAGGTGGTGCAATTGAAGCAGAAGCAGATGCTATTTGCGATGGAGAAAACGTTTACATCATTGGTATCATGCAACACATTGAGCCAGCTGGAATTCACTCAGGAGATTCATACGCTGTTTTACCTCCATACAATTTAGGAGATTTCGTAATGCAGCAAATTGAAGATATCACAAAGAAAATTGCTGTTGCTTTGAAAACAGTTGGATTGATCAATATTCAGTTCGCTATTAAAGATGATAAAGTTTATGTAATTGAAGCCAATCCTCGTGCATCTAGAACTGTTCCTTTTATTGCAAAAGCGTATGACGAACCATATGTGAATTATGCAACGAAAGTAATGTTGGGTGAGAAGAAGGTAACTGATTTCAATTTCCAACCGCGCAAGGAAGGATATGCGATTAAAATTCCAGTTTTCTCCTATGAGAAATTCCCAGATGTTAAAAAGGAACTTGGTCCAGAAATGAAATCTACTGGTGAGGCAATTCGTTTTATTAAGAATTTGAAAGATCCTTTCTTTACAAAAGTTTATTCAGAACGAAACATGCACTTATCTAGATAAGACAAATGGTTGTTGTTGAAGCAAGCGTTACAGGTTTTATTCGAACAATTCTCATCATCATTGGTGCGATTGTAGCATTGCGTTTTCTGGGGCAATTAATGATTGCGAAAAGAAACATGGAGGAGGAGCGAGCCATGAATGAACGACAGCGAAAATTTGAACAAGAACGTTCTCAAAAAATAAAATCATTTGGAAAGATGAGTATTCTCAGAGGTTCAAAAAAGAAAAAGGCGCAATCGGAATACATGGATATCGAAGATGTGGATTACGAAGAAGTAAAAGAATAAAAAAAAGGGAGAAGTTTAAACTTCTCCCTTTTTCATTGATATCAAAATTATTTTTTCGTTACAAAGGCTTTTATGTTTAGAACCTCAACTTCAGGATCGGTATTTGCCGTTACTGAAACCGTTTTTTGTTGATCGTCTAATTGTCCAATTTTCGGGTGGAACACAATTTCAATTTTATCCGATTTTCCTGGTAAAATTGGTTTTTCAGGTTTTTGAGCTGTTGTACAACCACAACTTACATCCACTTTTTTAATAATCAATGGAGACTTACCTGTATTGGTAACAATAAAAGAAGCCTTGTTTTCAGAATCTTCTTTGATTTTTCCGAAATCGATTGTTGTTTTGTCAAAACTCATTGTAGTTGTTGATGCCGCATGTTCTTTTTCTTCAGCTTCAATTTCTTTTAATGATTTCTGAATTTCTGCTTCATTATTTCCATCTGCAGCTAGTGTAGAAACTACTTCACCACCTTTTGCTTCGTTCGATTCAGAACAAGCAGCTAATCCTAGAACACTTAAACTTACAATAAATAGGTACTTCATAAAATCACTTTTTTTGCAAAAATATAAATTACTTTTTAGACAGATTTGCTTTTTCATATTCTCCGTTTTCGATTGCTTTTACTGCACGTAAAACGATTTCATTTGATTGATTATAAACTTGATAAAACTCGTTGTAACCCCAAATGTCTTGCGCAAGAATGGATTTCAAACGCAATTTCAATAGGTTTTCACTTGTTTTGTATTGTTCCTCATTGAATTTCAGTTCTTTGTCTTCTTTTTCAACAAATTTAAAGAACTCATCCATCAACTTTTTGTCAACTGTAAATCCTTTTAAGTAACTATCAAATGTTGGGTATTGAACCAATAATTCATCTCTGTGTTTATCGACATATTCTAACGAGAAACTATTGATGTGACCATTTTGAATCAAATCTTTGTAGTAATCAGTAATTTCAGTTGTATCTAAAGGAACAAAAATGTCTGGCATGATTCCGCCACCACCGTAAACAGTTCTTTTTGTTGCCAACGTTGTATATTTCAATGAATCAGCCAAATGTATCGAATCCATGTTTGTGAATTCTCCATTTTTATAGCGGTTGTTCAAATCATTTCGGTAATCATCGATATCGTCATAAGGTTTTTGAACACAACGTCCAGAAGGAGTATAATAACGAGCGATAGTCAAGCGCATTTGAGAACCATCCGTTAAATCGATTGGACGTTGAACCAATCCTTTTCCGTATGTTCTTCTTCCTACTATTAATCCACGATCCCAATCTTGAATGGAACCAGAAAGAATTTCACTCGCTGAAGCTGAATATTCATCCGTTAAAATCACCAATTTACCCTCTTCCCATAATCCTTTTTTATAAGCTTTCAAATTACTTCTTGGTTGAGCACGGCCTTCTGAATAAACAATCAATTTATCATCTGATAAAAATTCATCTGCAATTTTTTGAGCTGCGTCTAATAATCCACCACCGTTTCCTTGAAGATCAAAAACTAAGTGTTTCATTCCTTTCGCTTTTAATTCTTTGATGCTTTTTTGAATTTCTTCAGAAGAACTTCTTGAGAAACTACTTAATTTAATGTAGCCAATTTCAGGTGTTAACATATAATACGCATCAACAGAATTTAATGGAATGTTATCACGAGTAATCACAAAATCCATTGGTTTTTTAGCGTTTTTACGTTGAATCTCAATTTTCACTTTGGTTCCAAGTTCTCCCAATAAACGTTCTTTCACTTGTGCATTTTTCAAGCCAATTCCAGCAACATTTTGATTTTCAATCTTCGTGATTTTATCGCCTGGTAGAATTCCTAATTTTTCCGATGGTCCCCCCGGAATAGTAGCAACAACCATTAATGTATCCTTCAAGATTTGAAAACGAATTCCAATTCCAACAAAACTTCCATTGATCGACGAGTTTGCTTCAGCAACTTCTTCTTTACTAATGTAGGTTGAATGCGGATCCAATTTTTCCAATAAGGCAATGATTGCAGCATCTGTTAATTGATCGCTGTTTACGGTGTCAACATACATGCGTGACACGTAGGTTAATACTTCATCAAATTTTTGAGTTGTTGCAACTTTGTTTGGATCAGTTTGTGCGAAAGCGCTTACGCTTAAGATTGTGATAAACACGAAGGAGAATACTTTTGTCATAGTCTGTTTTAATGTAGATTACTAATGTAATTCAAATAACGACGATTTGGTACAAAAAGTGAAGAGCGGTTTTAAAAAAAATGTTAACAAGCGTTTTTTATCAATAAACAAATGGATGTTGAATGAAAAATAGAGAGAGGCGAATTGAAATTGGATTAATTCGTTATTTCGTATACTAAAGTTAATGTGCATGAAGTTTTTGATTGGATTTTTGATGGTGATTGGATTTGCTTCGTTTGCGAAAGCTCAAGTTCCAGAATTTGATAAGTTGGAAATGCTCTATGCACAGAATCATTATAAAATGGTTTATCGAAAAGCGAATCGTTTGTTAGATATTCCTGATTATGATTGGTCGCAAATTCCAAAGTTCTATAAAGCACTAAGTTTATTTCAGTTGAGTCAAAATGAGCATTGGTTGATTAACCATCCGAATGCCTTAGATGATGCTTCAAAATTGTTTCAAGAAATTAAAAAATCAAGTGACGGTAAAAAAGTCTTCAATGCACACATGTATGAAATTTCATTTTTGAAACATGATTTAATCGCTTGGGCTGAAGATTTAAAGCGAAGAAACCAAAAGGAAGAATTTGAGCATTTGCAAAAGGCAATGGCTGGACTTTTTGATGAAATCCCAGATTTAGAATACCCGAATGCGAATTCTACAGATTATGCAACAACCAATTCAGAGGCTGCATTAGATATGTATGCGAAAGAACGTTTGGCAATTGTTGAGTATGCAAAGAAATTTATTGGAACGCCTTATGTTTGGGCTGGAAATGAACCAAGTGGTTTTGATTGTTCCGGATTCACAAGTTACGTGATGAAAAACTTTAAGAAAGAACTTCCACGAAGAGCAATTGACCAATACGCTTCATCGCGTCAATTAAAAGAAAAGAATGTGATGATGGGTGATTTAGTTTTCTTTGACAATGGCTCAGGGATTTCACATGTTGGAATGATCATTTCTGAAAAAGGAAAACCACTCGTTATGATTCACGCAAGTTCTTCGAAGGGAGTCGTAATAACAGAAATTGAAAAATCAGATTATTGGTTGAAACGCTTGTATGGATTTGGAACCTACGTTTATTGATTAGTTGCTTTTAAATTCATCAATGAAGCAATGGAAAAAGAAATTGTACAAGCAAGAAACAAATAAGTAATCGTTTGGTGTACGAATTGTTGTTCAAGTTTGAACCCTAACGCAATGAAAATTAATCCTCCTGTGATGTAATATAGAAATAGGGTAGGTAGCGCTAATGCATTTTTGAAGTGTTGAATGCGATCAATGAATCCATAGAAAATGAGTAGGAAGAAAAGCGCGAAAGAATAATTCCAAGTTAATTTCAAGACATCTGCATTGAAATAGTCAATACATATTAATGCACAATTGGCAATTCCCATTATAGAAAAGATGCTGTATAATCGTGTGTGTCTAGTTTTAATACGGTACAAGGAAAGAAACATCCCAATTGCCAAAAGCGTTCCAATCAAAAGCAAAGAATAAGGATAAATGCTTGCTGTAAATAGTAATTTATAGGTGCTGAAAATCAACAATCCTAAAAATATCCACAAGAATGACAAATTGATGTTTCGAATCATTTCGTTGCAATTATAAAACGAATATACACAAATGATTTATGTTCACTGAATTTTGCAGAAAAGTTTAAGCAGTATGAAGTCTTCTGTTTTTCTCGACTGCACAAATTAAATTCCATAAAGCTCTCGCACCAACATTTGCATCCCAATCATCATCTTTTCCAGGAGCAACTTCGTTTAAATCAAATCCGACAACTTTTCGACCAGATTCTACCAATTTAAACAAGAGGTAATTTACTTCTTCTAATTTGAATCCACCTGCTACTGGAGTTCCTGTATTTGGACATAATTCAGGAGATAAACCATCAATATCAAATGAAATGTAGACGTTCGAAGGTAAATCAGCAATAATACGATCAACTTGAGCATTCCAAGTTTCACCATTAAATTGACCTTCTTTTAAATTCCAATCGAAATAGGTGCTAACTCGTCCGTTACTAGTATTAATTAAATCTACTTCCGACTGAGCAATATCACGTATTCCAACTTGCACCAATTTTGTCAAGTTGGAACAATTTTTCAAACAATTAAACATGATGCTCGCGTGTGACTGATTGAAGCCTTCATACGCATCACGCAAATCAGCATGCGCATCGATTTGTAAAATTCCAAAAGCTTCACCTTTTGCATCAATCGCTTCAATTAATCCAAGTGGAGTAGAGTGCTCACCACCTAAAACACCAACTAGTTTTCCTTGAGCTATTAAATCTGTTGCACGTTGTTTCAGATTTTCTTTCAAGGCGTTTTGTGCTTCAGCGATTGAATTTACCGTTTCCTGAAATGCAACATTTTCTTCTAATTTCCCACCATTTTCAAGAAAGTCAATGTATTCAACACCTTCTATGCAAAGTTTTGTATTGATTTCTTTCCATTCTTGAGAGATTGGAGTTAAATAGATTTTCGTCTGATACGCATTCTCCAATTTCGGGTGGTAGAAATCCAATTGCGTTGAAGCGTCCAAAATTGCTTGTGGACCATCACTTGTTCCTTTTCCGTATGAAGCAGTTGCATCCCATGGAATTGGAATCATTACAATATCAGCTTCTTGTTCTGTTACTGGAAAACCGAATAAATTTCCGTTGGCAATACCAACACCGTTTGGATCGAATGACATATGAAAGTTGATTTAATAAAAAGAGCCACAGATACACAGATGATTTCTGTATTCCTGTGGCTTTTTAAAATTGGGTAATTATTTTTTAAGTAGAGCTTTCACAAAGTTTGGAGTTGCGAAGCTTCCTTTATGAACGTCTGAATTGTAGTAACGTAATCCTTTCGTGTCAACAAAGGCATCAATAACTGATTCGTTCGAAACTGTTTTAGGATGTTTATCACCTTTGATTCCATATTGGAACGACCACATACCTGTTGGATAAGTAGGAACGAAGAATAAAGAAACCGGCGCATTGTTTGTTCCGAAAATATCTTGAAGCGTATGATTCAATTCAGCAAAAGCTTTTTCGTTGAATTTTG
>JACCDH010677269.1_pt1 | contig 45525 bp, 41 predicted proteins | sample 7442481 | NCBI WGS metagenome assembly JACCDH01 (sample SAMN15323433, study PRJNA562643) | freshwater metagenome | isolation source: river surface water | place: USA:Blue River Watershed | collected 2017-08-15 | reverse complement strand
TTGAAGTCTGTACTGCTTCTTCTCTCTCTAGGTTTATCGTTAAAATCTGAGCTACTTCTTCTCTCTCTAGGTTTATCATTGAAATCAGAACTACTTCTTCTTTCTCTAGGTTTGTCGTTGAAATCAGAAATACTTCTTCTCTCTCTAGGTTTGTCGTTGAAATCAGAACTACTTCTTCTTTCTCTGGTTTTATCGTTGAAGTTTGAACTACCTCTTGAAGGCCTATCGGTATTGTCTTTATATGAAGTTCTATTTGGTCTGTCGTTAAAGTCAGAGTTTGTTCTTTTTGGTCTGTCACTAAATTCTGAATTGCTTCTAGATTTAGGTCTGTCATTAAAATCAGAACTTCTTCTACTAGATGATCTTTCTGAATTATCTCTGTATGGTCTGCTCGAAGAGTCGTCTCTTCTTACTCTTGGTGCTCTTTCATCTTTTCCAAACTTGTCTCTTGGTGATGAAGAACGAATAGGGCGTTCTGAATTATCGTTAGAACTTCTACTTCTTGAACTGCTAGTTCTTTCTGAATTAGACCTCTCAGATGTTGCTTTTCTAGGTCTGCGTTCGTCGTCACGACGATCTTTTTTCTGGTATTTCATATTGCAAAAATACGGCTAAATCGGCTGAAATGTTGAAATATTAATAAAAAAATACATTTTTTTTCATCTACAATTAATCTTGCTTTAAAGCTCTCAAGGCAATTTTTTGAACCAAAAGTGTAGAAAATTATCTACAGTCAAATGCTAATTATTTGAGCATCTATATGAAAAGAGTCTAATTATCAGTATTTTTGCGGCGATTTAAGCATCAAGATAATTAACTGAGAAAGGAGAAAAATTATGCAGACAATCATGAAACATAGTAAGGCTATCATAAGCTTAGGATTAATAATGATTCTAACAATGGTACTTCAACTATTCACATTTAGTACTAGAGTGGTTGGTGATGATGAGCACAAGCAATTGTTCAAATCAAAATACCAAATTTTCGCATTAGAAATTCCGACTGATCTTCATTTTGCCGATGAAAAATTACCTATGAATGATTTCGAAGTCTTCGAAAGAATGGACAGGGAGCTTACAGTAAATACCTATTGGCAAACTCAAACAATCTTAATTCATAAGCGCGCTAACAGATGGTTCCCAATTATTGAACCAATCTTAAAGAGAAATGGTATACCAAATGATTTTAAATATATACCTGTCATTGAAACTGGCTTTTTGAATTTAACATCACCTGCAGGTGCTGTTGGTTTCTGGCAATTTATGGAGGGTACAGCTAAAGAGTTAGGACTAGAAGTCAATAATCAAGTAGATGAAAGATATCATGTTGAAAAATCTACTCAAGCTGCTTGTGATTATTTTAACAAGCTGTATAAAGAATTAGGTAGTTGGACGCTCGTTGCTGCAGCTTATAATATGGGTCCGACAGCAATTAAAACTCAGCTGTCAAGACAAGATGCTAAAAATTATTATGATTTAATTCTTAATCAAGAAACAGCTCGTTACGTTTTTAGAATAGTGGCGATGAAAGAAATTATGCAACATCCGGAGGAATATGGATATAGTATTCGTAAGAAAGATTTGTATTCATTGATACCTACCTACACGATTAAAGTTGATACAAGCATACAAGACTTTGCTAAATTCTCAGCACATTTAGACGTGAATTATAAAACGTTAAAAACTTTTAACCCTTGGTTGAGAGAAGCTTTTCTTGAAAACAAAGAAAACAAATCTTATTATATTCAGTTACCTAAAGAAGGGTACTTAAACAGAGATCCATTTGTAAAATAGTTATATCGAATAGCTTTTTTTATACAAAAGCTATTCGAAACTTGCTCTGAATAATTAGTATCTTGCAGGTATTATTATGGCAAAGAAAAAGTCGCAAGAATCAACAGGTATACAAAACATAGAGGTCTACGGTGCAAGAGTGCACAATCTTAAAAATATCGATGTAAAGTTTCCGAGAAATAAGTTGGTGGTTATTACCGGACTGAGCGGTAGTGGTAAATCATCGTTAGCTTTTGATACTATTTATGCTGAAGGTCAACGTAGATACATGGAGACTTTTAATGCATATTCGCGACAATTCTTAGGCGGATTAGAAAGGCCTGATGTAGATAAGATTGATGGACTTTCGCCAGTCATTGCTATCGAACAAAAAACTACAAGTAAAAATCCGCGTTCAACAGTAGGCACCATCACAGAGATTTACGATTTCTTGCGTTTACTTTATGCAAGAGTTGCAGATGCTTATTCTTATAATACTGGAAAGCTCATGGTAAAGATGAGCGAAGATCAAATTATAGAAAATATATTATCTACTTATGATCAAAAAACAGTAACCATTTTAGCACCTGTGGTTAAAGGTAGAAAAGGACATTACAGAGAATTATTTGAACAAATTCGCAAACAAGGATATTTGAAAGTTAGAGTCGATAATGAAATTGTAGACTTAGAACCTAAGATGCAATTAGATCGATACAAAATTCATGATATTGAAATTGTTGTTGATAGAATTGTGGTAAATGCTAATGATAAAATGAGAGTTATCAATGCTGTAAGAACAGCTATGAAACAATCGAAAGGCATCATAAAAATTCTTGATAACGAAACGAACAAAGATCAACACTTCAGTAAATTTTTGATGTGTTCTGATACTGGAATATCTTATGACGAACCTCAGCCCAATTCATTCTCATTTAATTCTCCATATGGTGCTTGCGAAAACTGTGACGGATTAGGGTATGTGTTTGAAGTTGATGAGAAGTTAATCTTGCCCGATAAGAAAAAAAATATTACTCAAGGTGGAATTGCAGCGTTGGGAGAGTATAGAGAAACCTGGACATTTCAATTATTAAAAGCATTAGGTAAAGTATATGGATTTACAATGCAAACACCAATTGAAAAAATGTCTAAAGAAGCCATTAAAGCTATACTTTATGGTTCTGATGAACCATTGCCAGTTCAAATGCAATATGGCGGACAAAATTCAACATACAATGTGACTTTTAATGGTATTGTAAAATATTTAGATCAACAAAACGAAAAAAAATCAGATGATGAAAATCATGATATAGAAGAGTTCGTTCAAAAAGTTGCTTGTCCGGTTTGTGAAGGTGCACGATTAAAAAAAGAATCATTGTATTTCAAACTTGATGGTAAACATATTTATGATTTAGCATCGATGGATTTGAAAAGTTTGTTCAAATGGTTTGATGGAATTGAAAAAAGAATTTCAGATCGACAAAATACTATTGCAACAGAAATCTTAAAAGAGATTCGTTCCAGAATAGGTTTTTTACTAGATGTTGGATTAGAGTATTTGAATTTAGATAGAATTTCTAAATCTCTTTCAGGAGGCGAAGCTCAAAGAATTCGTTTAGCTACACAAATAGGCTCACAATTAGTAAATGTACTTTATATTTTAGATGAACCATCAATAGGTTTGCATCAACGTGATAATGAAAAATTAATTAATGCACTTAAAAACCTAAGAGATATTGGTAATTCAATTTTAGTTGTTGAACATGATAAAGATATGATCATCGAAGCCGATCATGTAATAGATGTTGGTCCAGCAGCCGGAGTACATGGTGGTTACATTGTTGCTCAAGGTACACCAGCAGAAATATTAAAATCTCACACTACTACTGCACAATATATTAATGGTGAAAAATCAATAGAAGTTCCTTCATCAAGAAGAATAGGTAGCGGTGATTTTATAGAACTTAAATCTGCAACTGGTAACAACTTAAAAAATGTTGATTTAAAATTACCATTAGGTAAATTCATTTGTGTGACAGGAGTTTCAGGCTCAGGAAAATCTACTTTAATTAATGAAACACTTTATCCGATTTTAAATCAATACATATATAATTCAAAGCGTAAACCTTTAGCATATAAATCAATCGACGGATTAAAGAATGTAGATAAAGTAATTGAAATTGATCAAACTCCAATTGGTAGAACACCACGTTCAAATCCGGCTACATACACAGGTGTATTTTCAGATATCAGAAATCTCTTTGTTCAATTACCTGAAGCGAAAATCAGAGGTTATAAACCAGGTAGATTTTCATTCAATGTAAAAGGTGGGAGATGTGAAACTTGCGAAGGTGCAGGTATGAAAGTTATTGAAATGAATTTCTTACCAGACGTTCAAGTATTATGCGAAACATGTAATGGTAAAAGATACAACAGGGAAACACTAGAAGTTCGATACAAAGGAAAATCAATTGCGGATGTTTTAAACATGAGTATTGAAGAGGCTGTGCCTTTCTTTGAAAATATGCCACACATCCTCAGAAAAATAAAAACAATTCAAGATGTGGGCTTAGGTTACATAACGCTTGGGCAATCATCTGTGACATTATCAGGAGGTGAAGCACAAAGAGTTAAATTAGCAACAGAGCTCTCTAAAAAAGATACAGGTAAAACTATTTATATATTAGATGAACCTACCACTGGTTTGCATTTCGAAGACATCAGAATTCTTTTAAAAGTATTAAATGAATTAGTGAATAGAGGTAACACCGTCTTAGTTATTGAACACAACTTAGACGTAATAAAAGTAGCCGATCATGTAATTGATATGGGGCCTGAGGGTGGTGCAGGTGGCGGACAAATAATTTTTGAAGGCACACCTGAGCAGCTTTGTAAAGATAAGAAGAGTTATACAGGGAAGTTTTTGGCGAAAGAGATGTAATACGTATTCCGTATTACATCTGATTTATTTAAAGTTCGAATAAATGTTTTTCTGCATGGTATGACGAACGAACCATTGGTCCGCTTTCCACGACTCTAAACCCTTTTGCCATTCCCACTTCTTTAAACTTGGCAAATAAATCTGGATGTATGTATTCAATAACTGCATGATGTTTTCTAGTAGGTTGTAAATATTGACCAAGAGTTAATATTTGTACACCATTAGCTAGTAAATCATCCATTGCCTCGTAAACTTCATCTTCTGTTTCACCAAGTCCGAGCATAATACCCGACTTCGTTCTTAACCCAGCTGCTGATATATGTTTCAAACACTCTAAACTTCTATCATATTTTGCTTGAATTCGAACCTCTTTTGTTAATCTTCTAACAGTTTCTAAGTTATGTGAAACAACTTCTGGTCTTACTTCTAGAACTCTCGCAAGATTGTCCCATTGTCCTTTAAAGTCAGGAAGTAAAGTTTCTAATGTTGTTTCCGGTGATTTTCTTCTAATGGCATTTATCGTTTCAGCCCAAATTATAGAACCTCCATCTTTTAAATCATCTCTATCAACTGATGTAATTACGCAATGTTTTACATTCATTAATTGGACCGAGGTAGCCACTCTCTCTGGTTCTTCCATATCGACGGCCAACGGTCTGCCAGTTGCTACTGCACAAAATGAACACGAGCGAGTACATATGTTACCTAAGATCATAAATGTTGCAGTACCTGCACCCCAACACTCACCCATATTAGGACAATTACCACTCTCGCAAATTGTATGTAATTTATGTTTATCGACAAGGCTTCGAACATGAGCGTATTCTTTACCTACAGGCAATTTTACTCTCAACCATTCTGGCTTACGTTCTCTTTTTTCTTCTGTTACAATTGGTAAATCAATCATCTTGCAAAACTAGTATTTTTTACCAAAAAGAACTGTCGCATATAATGAGACAAATGCATTTTGGTTTTTTATATTTTGAAATTCTGCCATAATAGGCACTTCTTTAAAAAAGTAATCAACTACTACGCCCGCTTCTATACACATGATGCGATCGTCTTTTGCCCCCCAATCAAAGTTAAGTCCAGATTTTAAATATAAACCTGGCACCACCGACAACTCATTCAACCCCTTAGTAAAACCCGAATAGCCTAAAATGTTTCGTTCATCATGTAAATTTTTATTGAATTTCTCAGAAACTAATACTGGTTCAAACGGATTATTGCTGTCTTTTAACACTTCTAAATAAACAGGTTTCAAAATACCCCAGCTAGCTCCACCCATAAATGTTGCACTTACTTCAACACCATCTTTCGCTGCTTTATCAAATATTAGAAATTGAGAACCAACACCAGTTCTGAAAGGGTAGAAGACATTTTCCTTACCGTATACGTATGATTTTGAATTGTTATAATAGGGGTTAACTACTTTGATTTCTTTTGAATGTTTGAGCTTAACTAATTCTGACTCAAATTGAATTTTCATGAAATTGCTTGGTATTATTGCATACCTAAGTATCGCGCCAAAGCCTCTATTATTTAGCGTTGCACCTCCACTCCATTCTTTTTTGTACACAAATTTTGTAGCTTCCTCATCTCTAAAAGTACTTAAAGAAGAAGATTGAGCTATAGCTAAATGTGTATGCCCGAAGATATAAAGCGTAAAAATGAAAAGTAATTGGCGATACATATTCAATATTAAACAATAATTATGCAAATTTATAATTCAATTATAAGCACAACGTAAAATTCATAAAATTATGCCAACCATCGAAACAATTTACATGGGCGAACTTAGAACAGAAGCTCAACATTTATATTCAGGCAATAAAATTATTACTGATGCTCCATTAGATAACCACGGAAATGCAGAATCGTTTTCTCCAACTGATTTATTAGCAGCTGCTTTAGGCAGTTGTATGATTACAGTTGTAGGTTTAGCAGCGAGAACACAGGGTTTTGAAGAGCGACTAAGAGGTACTAAACTTGAAATTACTAAGATTATGAAATCAGAACCTAGAAGAGTAGGTGAGATTCATGTAATAGTAAGCTTTCCGGAAGGATCAAACTTAAATGAAAAAGAACGAAAAATAATAGAACATACTTCTAGAACTTGCGCTGTTGCACAAAGTTTACATCCAGATTTAATTCAAAGCTGGACGTTCAATTATTAACTTATTTAGAAATAACTTCTATTACTTCTTCGACAGAAATGTCAGAATGAGATGCGTCTAATATGCATTCACCATTACGTATTAATATAAGTTGTGGAGATTCATGATGAACGTGAAATTCATCTGCGACTTGATTTGAAAGATTTCTATTACTTAGGATGTCAAGAAAATAGCAGTCAATATCTTGTTCTTCTTTCCAATCACGCTCAAAAAACTTAAGTGCCATCTTACTAATAGAACAACGAGTACTATGCTTGAATATAAGAGAGGCTTTCTCTTTATTCTTAATTTCGGAAATTTGTTCAGATTGATTTAACTCGATCCAGTTCATTTGATTATCTCCAAACGCCTCTGTTATTACCTCTGAATTTGTAGCTATCAGCTACACCAGGGCAACCTTGACGTGAAGAACATGATGAGATACCAATCATTACAAATGCTCCTAAAATGATAGCTGCGATTAATTTTTTCATTTTTATATTATTTATCACAAAGTTATTTAAATAAATCAATTTAAAAAAGGGAACGCATTTGAGCCATTTTTATTGCAGTAATACCTGCCTCAATGCCTTTATTGCCATGTTTACCCCCTGAGCGATCTTTAGCTTGTTCTAAGTTATCTGTCGTTAATACTCCGAAAATAACTGGTATTTGAGTTTTTATACTCACATTACTCACGCCGTTTGCTACTGCGTCGCATATGAAATCAAAGTGTCTAGTTTCGCCCTGAATCACACATCCTAAAGTAATAATGGCATCAAATCTGCTTGACTCAGCGAGTAAAATAGCACCCGATGTCAATTCAAATGTACCGGGTACTCTAAATACTTCTATGTTTTGCTCTTCTGCACCATTTTCAATTAATGAGTCAACTGCACCCGATAATAAAGAAGAAGTAATCTCTGCATTCCATTCAGCAACTACGATACCAAATCGGTAAGGCTTTGCTGATGGTACTGTCGTATGACTAAAGTCTGAGAGATTTTTTAATGCTGAAGACATGAATGATTATAATTTTGCTGATGCTCTAGCAATAAATTTATCAATGTCTTTTGCTTCAGAAGATTCAATATACTCTGTTTTTATTTTAGAATAAGTTTCAATTGCCTTCTTTGCATCTCCATTGTTTTCATACGCCATACCTAACTTCATTAAGATGATAGGAGCAGTGAACTCATCTTTCGATTTTGCTGCTGCTTTTTTATAGTATGAAATAGCTTCTTCTAAATTATTTAATTCTAAGTAAGCATCTGCAACGCCTGATAAAGCTAATGCTGATAATACTTCATCAGTACTGCTAAATTCTGATAATGATTCCGCTGCTTGCTCGTATTGGCCCTTACGTAAATAGGCAAATCCTAGGTAATACTTAGCCAAATTACCAGCTTTTGTACTTCCGTATTCATCAACAATTTCTTGGAAGCCTGGGAAGTTACCATCTCCATTAATTGCCTTATCTAATGAATCTTGCTCAAAATAGCGCTCTGCCATGAACATTTGTTCAGCCGCTTCTTTCTCTCTTGGTGCCATTATAAATGTTTGGTAACCAAAATAGATAAGTAATAATGCAACTATAGTTCCACCAATAATTAGTAAACTTTTTCTGTTTTCAGTTACAAAGCCTTCTGCTTTTGAGAATTGCTCTCCTAATCCGTTGTTTTCCTGTTCTATTGACATGTTATATAAATCCTAAGGTTTGCAAAAATACAGTTTTCAGGCGGAGATGCAAGTAATTATGCTTTTATAAGAAAATTAGTTGAATTAGGTATATTTGTCCACCATAAATGCATCTTTCTCAACTATCATTCATTAATTTTAAGAACTATAGAGAAGCTAACTTTAGCTTTCTAGAGGGTGTTAACTGCTTTACCGGACATAATGGGGCGGGCAAAACTAATGTTTTAGACGCGATACACTATTTATGTCTCTGTAAGAGTTATTTTAACTCTATTGACTCACAAAGTATATTTCATGATGAAGCATTCTTTGTTGTGCAAGGTGATTTCAATATGAATGATGAAGAACATTCAGTCTATTGCGGATTTAAGAAGAACCATAAAAAGCAATTCAAAAGAAATAATAAAGAGTACACGCGTTTAGCGGATCATATTGGGTTATTCCCATTGGTAATAATTTCGCCAGCTGATCATCAGTTAATAAGTGAAGGATCTGAAGAACGCAGGAAATTTATTGATAATGCAATTTCGCAGGTAGATAATCATTACCTAGATGATTTAATTTATTACAATAAACTTTTAACCAATAGAAATGCGCTCTTAAAAAAGTTTGCAGAGTCTAATACATTCGATCAAGAAATGATGGATGTTTTTGATGAATCTCTAGTTCAATATGCTGATAAAATTTATCAAAAACGCAAAACATTTACTGAAGAATTTATTCCATTATTCAATGATATTTATCAAAGATTATCATCAGGTATGGAAGAAGTGAAATTCATTTATGAATCGCAACTTGCTGAAAATAATTTAAAGGATTTATTGAGAGATAACATCCGCAAAGACCTTATCACACAACGTAGTAATTACGGTATTCATAAAGATGATTTCACTTTTATTATTTCTGATTACCCTTTGAAAAAATTTGGTTCGCAAGGTCAGCAAAAATCTTATTTAATAGCATTAAAATTGGCACATTATGCATTCTTAAATTTAAAGAAAGGTTACAAGCCATTATTGTTATTAGATGATATATTTGATAAGCTTGATGATTCTAGAATTAAGAAGTTATTAGCGATGGTAAGTGAAGATGCATTTGGCCAAATATTTATCACAGATACAGAGCGAATAAGGGTGGAGAAAATATTTGAAGAGATACAAGTAGAATGTCGTATTTTCGATATTGAAAAAGGTAATATCATCAATCAACAATGAGAAGGAAAAGTAACGAGATGTCATTGAAAGACGCAATTGAGAAATTGATGGCGCATTACCATATTGAAGATAGGTATAGGTTCGAGCAAGTGAAAAATAAATGGGAAGAGATAGTAGGAAAAATGATTGCTCAGCGTACAGAAAGAATGTCATTGAAAAATGGCACTTTGTATATCACTCTTAATTCATCGACACTTAGACAAGAGTTAAGTTTTATGAAAGCAGATTTAATACGAAGAGTTAACGAAGAGGCAACAAAAGAAATTGTAAAAGAAATAGTTTTCAGATAAACTTTGTTAAAATAAAAAAGGCCTGATAATATTATCGGGCCTTTTTTATTTATGATTCGTTGAAATTACGGACGCTCGAATGCAGAGAAAAAGAAGTTGCCTTCGATTTGAGCATTTTCATCAGAGTCAGAACCATGAATCGCATTTGCATCTATTGATTTTGCAAATAACTGACGGATGGTACCAGCTTCCGCTTTTTGTGGATCTGTAGCACCGATTAACTTTCTGAAGTCTTCAATAGCATTATCCTTTTCAAGAATTGCTGCTACTATTGGTCCTGAGCTCATAAAGCCTACTAAATCTTTAAAGAATGGTCTTTCTCTGTGGATATCGTAAAACTTACCAGCCATTTCAGGACTTAGAGAAGTATATTTCATGGCAACAATATTAAAACCAGCTTTAGTAATTTGATCTAAAATTGCACCAATATGCCCATTTGCAACAGCATCAGGCTTAATCATTGTAAAAGTTCTATTTGTTTGCATTGTTTTTGAATTTGCGCAAAAGTAGCAATTATAAATTAATTAGAATGTTAAGCTTTTAGTAATTTTTTCTTTGCTAAAATTTCGATAGTTTTGTCATCCTCGTAAATATAGAATGACAATAGAAAATATTGCCTCTGAATTATCAGCCGGTAAAAACATAGTAATCACAACTCATCACAAACCAGATGGTGACGCAATGGGCTCATCTTTAGGTTTGTATCATTTTTTATGTGCGCTAGGACATAACGTACATGTGATTACTCCTACAGATTACCCCTATTTTTTACATTGGATGCCTGGGCACCCTGAAGTCATCAACTTTATGGAAAATGAAGCGAAAGCTGCTGAATTAGTAGCATCAGCAGATTGGATATTTTGTACCGACTTTAACAATTTGACGAGAATCAATGAGTTGGGGGACTTAGTTCGTCAATCGAAGGCTAAGAAAGCAATGATTGATCATCATCTAGAGCCAGAAGGATTCGAAGATTTTAGATATTGGGATACTACATCTTGTGCAGCAGCGGAGCTGGTTTATAGATTTATTGCAGATCTAAAACAACTTGATAAATTAAATAAAGATGCTGCCACTTGCTTATATACAGGTATAATGACCGATACAGGTTCATTTAGATTTGCAAGTACAACAGCTAGTGTTCATAGAATTATTGCTGATTTAATAGAATTAGGAGCTGATAATTCTAGAATACATGAGCTTATTTATGATACGAATTCAGAAAATAGATTAAAGTTTCTAGGTGAAGTGCTTTCTAACAGAATGATTGTTTTAAAAGAAAAACATACTGCGTATATTTCAATAGATAAAGATTTACTTAAAAAATACGATATTCGAACCGGCGATACAGAAGGTATTGTAAATTATGCTTTATCGATACATGGTATCAAACTAGCAATATTGGTAATTGATAGGGGAGAGCTAAGGAAATTATCTTTTAGATCTAAAGCAGAGTTTCCGGCAAATGAATTAGCTAAGAAATATTTTTCAGGTGGCGGACATAGAAATGCAGCAGGAGGCTCGTCTATGTTGAGTTTAGAGGATACGGTGGCTAAGTTTTTAGAGGTGCTCCCGGAGTATGAATACTTATTGAATGAGTAAAAATAATTGGTAACTAGTGACTGGTAACTAGAAACCGTACTTAATACATTGTACTTAATACTTAATACATATAATAAAAAGGAATAAATGAAAAAACTATTAATCGCAGCTGCAGTGATCGCAGCATTTTTACAAGCATGTTCAGATGGATTTAAAACTTCTGATGATGGTTTACAATATCAAATTCACACTGAGAACGAAGGTGATAGAATTAAAGAAGGTGATTTTGTTACGTTGCAAATGGTTTACAGAACTGATTCAGACTCTGTTTTATTTGATACATACAAAATGGGACAAGCAATTAAGTTAATGGTAAGTAAGCCTACATTTAAAGGTGACTTAATGAGTGGCTTAATGTTGTTAACAGAAGGTGATTCAGCAACATTTTTAATTAATGCGGATTCATTATTTGAAAAAACTTTCCAATTCCCACGTCCTGAATTTATCAGAGCCGGAAGCTATTTAACTTTCAATGTTAAAGTTGAAAAAGTTCAGACTAAAGAGCAGATGGATGAAGAGATGAAGAAAGAAACTGAAAAGCAATCAGCAGTTGAGAATGTAAATATTGAAAAATACATTTCAGATAATAAATTAAATCCGACGAAAACTCCAACAGGATTAATGTATGTGATTTCTAAAGAAGGATCTTCTGAGAAAGCAGTTGCTGGTGATACAGTAGTTGTACATTACACTGGTAAATTATTAAACGGAAATAAATTTGATTCATCATTAGATGTTGGTAAGCCAATCGAATTCCCTGTAGGAAAAGGTATGGTAATCAAAGGTTGGGATGAAGCATTAATGATGTTTGGTAAAGGTACTAAAGCTACATTAATTATTCCTTCAGCTTTAGGTTATGGTCCGAACGATGTAGGTAACGGTGCTATACCAGCATACTCAACTTTAGTATTTGACGTTGAATTAGTAAATATTAAAAAAGCTAAGTAATGACTAAAAAAATATTATTTGTTGTAGCAATCGTTTTTGCATTCAGCACATCATTTGCACAAAAAAATAAATACAAAACAGATAAATCTGGTTCTAAGTATTGTGTTGTAAAATCAAACAAAACACCACTAATAAAATTAGATGATGTTGTTACACTACAATTGAAATATACAAATACTAAAGATTCTGTATTATTTGACAGCTGGAAAATGGGCGGACCACTTCAATTGAAAGTTACAAAGCCACAGTTTAAAGGTGATTTAATGACAGGTTTAGTTTTATTGCATGTTGGCGATAGTGCTTTGTTTTTGATTAATGCAGATTCATTGTTTACAAAAACATTTAATATGCCTATACCTGAATTCATTGAGAAAGGTTCAGATTTAAAGTTTACTGTTAAAGTAATAAAGTCAATACCTGAAGCAGAGTTGAAAGCAGAAGAAATTAAAACACAAAAACAAAAAGATATGCAAGAGACAATTGATATTGAAAAATATATAAAAGATAATAATTTAACGGTGGTAACTACAGCATCAGGACTTAAGTATGTAATGTTAGCTGAGGGTACTGGTGAGCAAGCGCAAGCAGGTAAAACTGTAAGAGTACACTATACTGGTAAATTATTAGACGGCACTAAATTCGATTCATCATTAGATCGTAATGATCCTTTAGAATTTATGTTAGGTCAGGGTATGGTTATTCGTGGTTGGGATGAAGGTATAGCATTGTTAAAGGTTGGTGGTAAAGCTTTATTAATTATACCATCTAATTTAGCATATGGAGCAAGAGGTGCAGGTAATGTTATTCCGCCATTCAGTCCCTTGACATTTGAAGTAGAACTAGTAGAAGTTAAATAATACATTTCTATAATAATTATACAATTGAGTAAATTGCGAAAGCATTTACTCAATTTTTTTTTTATATGATATTAACAGATACACATACACATATTTATATTTCTGAATTAAGATCAAATATCTCTGCAATAATGCATCGAGCATTAGAGCAAAGGGTATCTAGGTTTTTTTTGCCCAATATCGATTTAGAATCTATAGATGATGTATTTAGTCTAACGGCATTATATCCCGATAAATGCTACCCAATGATGGGCTTACATCCTTGTTCTGTAAAAGATGATTATGCGGATGTTCTCGCTCAAATAAAAAATCACATTGACAAACCAGATATCATTGCAATAGGAGAAATTGGTATTGATTTATATTGGGACAAGACAACACTTGAGATACAGAAAGAGGCATTTAGAATTCAAATACAATGGGCAAAGGAAAGGAAATTGCCAATCGTAATACATTGTAGAGATGCCTTTCAAAAAATATACGATATCTTAAAAGAAGAGAAGGATGAAAGTTTAAGAGGTGTGTTCCATTGTTTTACCGGAAGTATAGAACAAGCTAGATTAATAACTGACTTAGGATTTTATTTAGGAATAGGAGGTGTGTTGACATATAAAAATGCCGGATTACCTGAAGTAATTAAACAAGTAGATATGAAACATATTGTACTTGAAACTGATTCTCCTTATTTAACCCCAGCGCCTCACAGAGGTAAACCTAATGAGAGTTCTTATTTGATTTATGTTGCAGAAAAGCTTGCAGAAATAAAAGGCATGGGTTTGAAAGAGATCGCCGATATTACGACTGAGAATTCTAAGCTTTTGTTTGGGAAATAGATAAGTATTGGAAGTGGTACGACCTACGACTTAAGACTTAAGACTTACGACTTACGACTTACAATTAATTCATTGCCACTAAAGTCTGGAACATTACGTTCTTAACACCACCATTGATATACTTAATGAAACTTTCGTTGCTTGGAGCTAATTCTTTAGTACTAGCGTCTAAGTTGATGTATTGTGCTACTAATGCATTCTCATTAGGTAATAAATCAATTTGAACGTATCCATTATGGCTACCGTATCTTGCATTAGTAGTTGAACCTGCATTGATAATTAATGGCATTTTTTGTCCAGCCTTTACATTACTTGCATAATATTTTTCAAAATGATGAGTAGTGCCTGATAATACTAAATCAGCTTTGTTCATTAAGATTGAACGTTGGTTCGGACTTAAATTATCGATCCAGAAGCCAAATCTTGAATGAGCATTTACAATTACAACATCTTTATTAGTTTTTTGGATACCAGATAAAATATTTGTCATGAATCTCTTTGACTCTTCTGTGAAAGCTGCATCAGTATATGGTTGATCAGGGAAATGTAATGTGATGATATGGAATCTGTAACCATTTACTTCTCTTACTGCATAATACTCTGATTTCATGTTACGCTTTACTATATCATTTCTTTTGCTGAAGTTCATCATGTTTAATAATGCACCACCTGCATCTACGTCATCTTGTGATTTACCAAAGAAAGCATTTTCTGAATCAGCGATTGTAGGGTAGAAGTTATTATACCACCATTGATTAGTAGCAATAAAGCTTAAAAAGTTTCTGCCATCTTGTTGCATGATATGATCACCTAATCCAACTACGAACTCAACATTTGATTTTTGCATCCATGAATTCATTTTAGCCATTTGAATGTTATCATATGGTGAATTTCCGTGATTGTCAGAGAAAATTGCAAAGCTAATGCTACTAGATTCTTCTAATTCCTCTATATTATTAAAGTTTAATAATGCAATGTCATTAACAATAGCTTCTCTTTTGTTAAAAGAGAATAATGTTACTGTAAGAAGAACAAAAATTGCGAGTATTAATTTTGACTGTTTCATATTCATTTGCTATGATTCAAATGTCATGAAAGACCAGCCCCTGGGTTCTACTGCCACAAGTAGATAAGTGAATTTGCCTTTAATCAGTAGAAGAAAAAATGCGTAAAATCAGAACCTACTTCAATCAGTAGATAAAATATTTAACCAGGCTACTTTTGCTATAATTTATTACTACAATTGGTATTACAATTGATAGTAATATTAAAATCTAACTTCATTAATGTGTTATAACATCATTGTTAATTAGGTACTATAAGTAGTAATGATATGATTCGTGAAAACAGATTTATCGATGAAAAATGTGTTGATTTACGTTGATTTTCAAGTTTTTGAGAGAGATCTGTAGAATATTACCATGAAAAGTAATTAAAAATGATGTGCTTAAACTATAATTATATGATAATCGTCGTTTAAACGGATTAAATGACGTTTTTAATAAAATTACATTAGAAAACATGAAATTTAATTTTACTTATTGAAGTAGTACGCGATGGAATAGCATTCCCAATCTTTGTAAAGCTCAATTAAATCTAACAACACAACAATTTTAATACAGCAATCATTTTATATTAATTAAATAATAGCATGATTAAACTAGCATTATTGAAGATAACAAAGCCTTGAGAGATAACTATAGAGATTATCTAACAATGGCTGGTAATTTCGAAGTGATTTGGGAGTTCGACTCTATTGAAGAAGCATTAAGTTCTGATGTCAATGAACCAAAGGTATTATTATTAGATGTAAACCTACCTGGTCTATCTGCTGTTGAAGGGTTTCCTCAAGTAAAAGCAAAATTTCCAAAAGCATACATTATTATATTGACAGCTTTTGATGCTAGCGAATATGTCAAAGATTTATTAAGGTTGGGCGCGCATGCTTATTTATTAAAAACTATGAGGATGACTGAAATTCACAGGGGCATTGAGTCAGTTTTAGAAGGAGGTTTTTCGATCGCACCAAATGCAGCGAAACATTTAGTACAGGAATTCAAATATGATCCATTAGAGGAATTAAGAAGTCAATTAACAAAGCGTGAATTTGAATTAGTGAAATTATTATCTGAAGGACTTACGTATAATGAAGCTGCCGAAAGATTATTTGTAACAACTTTTACTATCAATCAACACTTAAAAAGTATTTACACAAAATTAGGTGTGAATTCTAAAGCAGAATTAATTTCAAAATTGATTAAGTCATAATATGATGATATCTTCAAATAGCCAAATATGTAATCAACTGCAATATGCTTTATTTGCAGCTGATATGGCTATTCTTATTGAAGATGAGAATAAAAAAATACAGTTTGTAAATCAAGCTTACTGTGATTTGCTTGAGTTGCCAATGAAGCCTGAAGAGTTGATCGGGCATGACTATGCGACTACTTCTTTATTTGTAAGATATCAGTTTGAAAATGTTGAGGAATACTCCAATAAATCGAGTCAATTCGAACAAGCTAGAATCATCCATAGAAATGATAAACTAATTACTAAGTCTGGCAAAATTATACTTAGAGATTATGTGCCTATAGATGAAAATGATTCTAAAAAAGGTAACGTTTGGTATTTCAAGAAAGCAGAAAATATTATTGAAGTTCAGGTAGAGTCAATTTCAAATTCAGCAACATTACAAATGGCAGAGCCAGCAATTGCAATGCCTAAACCTGTTGATGATATTGTTCAACAAACCGAAAATAAATTTAGTAGAATTATAAATTCATTAAATGATATTGTATTCGAGATAGATTTAGAGGGGAGAATAACTTATCTAAATAAAGCATGGGAGAGTTTAGCTGAATGCAGAATTGATGAAAGTATTAATAATCATATCAAATTATATTTTACAGACAATCATTACGATCAAGATATACAATTTGAAAGATTGATATTACAAGCTAATGGAGAGTTTGAAGATAAAGTTTATCCTTTTATAGCAAAATCTGGATTTAAATGGGTGAATATAGATATTGAATCTGTATTTGAGAATGAGGTGCACAAAGGATACAGTGGTATCATGTTTGATGTCACAGAGAAGATTCTTGCAGATAAACAATTACAAATAAATTATCAGAAAGAGAAGAATATTAATGAAATGAAATCAAAACTGGTAAGTATGATTTCACATGAATTTAGAACTCCACTTGCAGCGATTTCATCATCTGTAGAAATTATGCAATTTCTAAATGAATCAAATAAATTAAGCGAAAATCCGAAGACTAATGATTTGATTCATAAAATCAATGATCAAATATCTAAGATGGGTAGTTTGATAGATGGAGTGTTGCTAATTAACAAAATGGATTCTGGCAAATTACAACCAAATTATTCAGATGTTGAGTTAGTCGATTTACTGAAAGATATGATAGGAGAATATAGTAGCTCTGGATTCTCATTTAATATTGAGTCAGATACAGAGGAGTTATATATACAAGCAGATAGAGATTTATTAAAAAAGGCTTTTGATAATATTATATCTAATGCAGTATTGTATTCACCCAATCAGAAGGTGATAGATGTAAACATCCATAAAAATTGCACAATAGCTGAAATTTCAATTAAAGATTATGGAATAGGTATACCTCAAAACGAACAAGAAAATCTTTTCAAATCATTCTTCAGGGGCAGTAATATTAGAAATATATCAGGCGTGGGATTAGGATTAGTTGTTAGTAAACATATATTAAGTTTACACAAAGCTATGATAAATCTAAACTCCATAGAAAACACTGGTACAGAAGTTAAAATAAGCTTTGAATTGCCTGAAGACGTGTTAGACAGTTGATACTAAAATTTTGAGCGTAAGCATTAAACTAAACACACTCAAATATCTAATTTTTTAGTATCAGCTTCTATACTCATTAAAGTACTTATTTTTAATTTACTTATTATAGGAATTAAATAATAAATGATATATTTATGTAAATTTGTAATATTTTCAAAATGTTTAATTAACAGTCTTTTAGTAAACTATTTTCAAATTTTTGATTGTTAGATATTGTTTTGAAAAAATACTGATATAAGTAATGGTAATAAGGGCGTATTAATTGATATTTGAATGAGCGTAAGTAAATTCGATTGGCAGCTAATACATCCCTAGGTATTTGGCTGCCTTTCTTCTTTAATTTGGTTGCCTCAAATACTAAACACAAAAACACACATATGATTAATATCGGATTAATTGAAGACAACGAGTCACTAAGGGATAATTACATTGAGTTTCTTGAAATGAACGGTAGTTTCAAAGTACTATGGTCTTATGATAGTATCGAAGAAACGATAAAATCAGATATTCAAGAGCCCAAGGTTATATTGTTAGATATAAATCTAAGAGGCATTTCAGCTCTTGAAGGTTTTAAAACTATAAAATCTAAATTCCCAAATACCCTTATAATAATGCTAACTGCTCATGATGCTAGTGATTATGTAAAAGAGCTATTAAAGCAAGGGGCCAATGGCTACATACTTAAAACTGCCAGTATGCTTGATATTCAAAAAGCAATTGAATCTGTCATTGAGGGTGGCTTCTCAATATCGCCGAATGCAGCTAAGCACTTAATTGCTGATTATCGATTCGACCCGATTGAAGAACTAAGATCAAAATTAACTAAAAGAGAGTATGAGCTAGTTCAATTACTAGCTGAAGGCTTAAGTTATAAAGAGGCTGCAGATAGATTATTCGTGACAACATTCACTATAAATCAGCACTTAAAACACATATACGCTAAATTAGGGATCAAATCTAAAGCTGAATTGATGGCGAAGATGATAAAGTAGTCTTTACATGAATTACAACAAGCAAGATATAGATAGTACAGAAGTTTTAATAGTTGAAGATAACATGATGAACATGTTATTGCTCAAATCGCTATTATCAAAGAGAGGATACGGAATTTTAACTGCCACAAATGGTCAGGAAGCATTAGATTTATTATCAAGTGCGACACCTGATATTATATTGATGGATTTAAATATGCCAATTATGAATGGATTTGAAGCTAGTATTGCAATTCGAAATTCTGATGCAAGAATTAATTCAATTCCAATTATTGCTGTTACAGCTGAAATGCACCCAGATACAAAAGCAAAATGTATTGAAGCTGGAATGAATGATTATGTACCCAAACCGATTGAAATGGACGAGCTAATTGAGTCAATGAAAAAATTAGTTTAAAAAATATTTTAAAACAATTTAAATGCAAATTGACGATTTAAATTTATTTAGAATGAATGTTGCTTTACATTCATTTAATTTTGCGATTCTGTTGGAAAATCAAGATCGTAAAATCGAACTCGTTAACCAATCTTTTTGTGATTTATTCGGAATTCCATTACCACCCAATCAATTAGTAGGATTTGATTGTAGCACAGCAGCTCAAACAAATAAAGTATTATTTGTAGATGAAGAAGACTTTGTAATTCAAATAAACGAGACACTAAAAAATAGAGTTAGAGTTAATGATCTTGAATTATTAATGAAAGATGGTAGGTATTTAAGTAGAGATTATATTCCTATTTTCAATCAAGATAATTACATTGGTCATTTATGGGTTTATAAAAATATAACTTCACATAAAGATGCTGAAACTAAAGTTCTTAATTCCTTCATGAAGGAAAAAGAATTAAATGAACTTAAATCAAAGTTTGTTGGCATGGTATCGCATGAATTTAGAACACCACTTGCTGCCATTTCGAGTTCTTTAGAATTAATTCGACTTCTCAATGAAAGTAATTTAAATGCTAAGACAAATAATCATTTAAATAAAATCAATGAGCAAGTACGAAGAATGACTGAGTTGATGAACGAAGTTTTATTAATCAGCAAAATAGAAAGCGGTGGAATTTTGCCAGACATTATAGACCTAAATCTTAAAGATTTATTAGAAAATATCACTCGTGATTACAGTCAAAATGGATACGATATTAGATTCAAATCCAAATTGAAAGACTTTATTGTTCAAGCAGATAGAAATATGATATTTCATGTTTTCTCTAACTTAATTTCTAATGCTGTAAAATATTCTGATGAAAGTAATAAAATAGATATTACAATAGAAGATACTGATTCAAATTGTATTTCCGTAACTATTCAAGACTATGGTATAGGTATTCCGGATGTCGAGCAAAGTAAATTATTTACATCATTCTACAGAGCCTCTAATATTAAAAACATACCCGGTACAGGTTTAGGATTGATTGTAGTAAAACATTTCTTAGATTTACACGATGCAAAAATTAGCTTCCAATCTAAAGTTGGCGTTGGGACAAATTTTGTTGTAGTTTTACACAGAAATTTTACGCAGAAATGAAAAAGCTATTATTAGTAGAGGACGAAAAAATTATTCGTGATAATATTAAAGAATATTTCGAATTAAATGATTTTGTTGTCAAGTCTGCAGTTAATGGCATAGAAGCATTAGCAATACTCGAAAATTTTAAGCCCGATGTAATAATCTCTGATTTGATGATGCCAGAGATGGATGGTATTGAATTTTTGGAGAAATTAAGAGAAAATAAAGCTACTAATTTGATACCTTTTCTAATGCTTAATGCAAGAGTAGAAAATGTAGATCAGAGGAAAAGTATGAATCTCGGCGCAGATGATTATATTACTAAACCATTTGATTTTGAAGATTTATTCAATGCGGTTCAATCTCAATTAAAAAAGAAAAGTAATGTTAAACAACATATTGTTGAAGAATCACTCTCTTCACTCCAACATTGGAGAAACGTTGCAAATCATGAAATTTTCACTCCAATAAATGTACTTCAAAATATATTAAACGTTATCAAAATTAATACTCCAATCGATATCGAGATGGAGAATATTTTCAATATGTCTTTACGACGATTGAAAAAAACATTAAATAATCTTATGATTATTTCTGGAGTGCATGAATTAAAGAATAATTTAGTGCATTACTCTTCAAAGAACCTTCAGAAATTCATAGAGGATACGATAAACGATAACATTAAGTATACAGATAAGAATATAAAAATCAATAAGAATATAAATATGCCTGATGAGTTCTTTTGTAGAGAATATTCTATGATAGTGCTATCAGAGTTAATTGAAAATGCAATAAAGTTTAGTGATGATAATTCAGAAGTAAATATTAGCATTGAATTATCTAATTCTAGATTCATACTTATTATTACCAATAAATGCAGTAATCTACCCGCTGATTTAAATTTAATTAAGCCTTTTTATCAACACAACAGATCACATAATGAGCAACAAGGATTAGGTCTTGGGCTATATCTAGTGAATACATTAGTAAATAAATATAATGACAAGTTTGGAGTAGAGATAAATAACAATGAGGTAAAATGTACTTGGATTACTCAATCTAGTCATTAATTATTTTATTTTTGTTATAATCTATTATGACTAAAATACTAATCATCTATACAGGGGGTACAATTGGTATGATTCAAAATCAAGATGGTACTCTCGTTCCGTTTGATTTTAAAAATATCACTTCTAATGTTCCTGAGTTAAATCGACTGAACTATATAATTGATGTTCATTCATTTAGTCCGATTATCGATTCTTCAAACATGAATCATGGCGTTTGGTTGAATCTGGTCTCAATCATTGAATCTAAATATAATGATTATGATGGCTTTGTAATACTACACGGCTCTGATACAATGGCATATACTGCTTCTGCTCTTAGTTTTTTGATTGAGAATTTAAGCAAAACAATAGTATTAACAGGATCACAGTTGCCAATAGGAGAAATTAGAACAGATGCCAAGGAAAATCTCATAACTTCAATAGAGATTGCAGCTAGTGTGGATCATAGAGGTAAACCCTTGGTTCCTGAAGTATGTATATATTTCGATTATCAATTAATGAGAGGTAATCGCTCAATAAAAGTACATGCTGATAAATTTGAAGCATTTGCAAGTCCGAATTACCCCATTCTTGCGGAAGCTGGCGTAAAACTTAATTTCTACTCTGAGAATATAATGTCTGAACCAGAATTAGATACAAAATTTCATCATCAGTTAAGTAATAAAGTAGCTTCATTAAAAATTTTCCCAGGCATTTCTCAATCATTTGTTGAATCAATTATAAATGCTAATAATATAGATGCGATTATTATTGAAGGCTTTGGTACAGGAAATACATGCACAGATTCTTGGTTTATTGATCTATTAAATCGAGCATCTAATTCAGGTAAAATTCTTTATGATATATCTCAATGTCAAGGTGGTACAGTTGATATTGGTAGATATGAAACTAGTAAACATCTAGAGGAGATAGGTGTAATTTCTGGTTATGATATTACTTTTGAGGCAGCTATTACCAAATTGATGTTTTTATTAGCCAACTATTCAGAGCTTTCAATAGTCAAAAGATTGCTCTCGAGTAGTATTTGTGGTGAAATGAAAATTATCTAAACCTGTATAAATCATTAATTCAAAAAAATTACTATTTTTAGTAAAAATTACTATTTTAAGTAGTATTGCCTTTATCGTATGTCACCACATACTAATTTACTTGCAAACAGTACGAATATTAAAGACTTTTATAAGCACTCAGCTAGTTATTATTGGCAATGTAGGCTTTCAGATTTTAGTATCGTAAGTATAGATTCAAATTGCCAAAATATAATTGGCTATACATCCGAAGAAATAATATCGAACCCCTCAGTTTGGTATGACAGCATACATAAAGACGACTTACAACGTTTTATTGATTCTAGAGACAATTTACGAATTAGTAAATATGTTGATATTGAGTTTAGGGCAAAAAAGAAAGATGGGCAAGAAATTTGGTTAAATAACAAATATTTTATTATTGATATACCTGGTCAAGAATTGGAATACTTTGCCGGCATAACTATTGACATAACAGAATCTAAAAGAGCAGCAAAATTTTTGCATAATAGGTTAAAGCTCGATGAAATCATTTCAAGTACTTCGGCAAGTTTTGTTGATGTGAAATCGCATGAATTTGATGAACATGTTAACGAAGTGCTCAGAAAAATCGGAGAATTTGCAGACATAGATCGTTCATATGTATTTTTATATGATGGCGATTTAATGCATAATACTCATGAATGGGTAAAAGAAGGTATTTCTGAAGAGAAAGATAATTTACAAAATATACCTACAGAGTATTTACCCTGGTCAACAGAAGTATTAAAACACAATGATGTAATTTATTATTACGACATTAATGATTTACCTCCTGAAGCCGCACCTGAAAAAGAAACTCTAGAAGCTCAAGATATAAAATCAGTTCTATGGGTGCCATTGAAATCTGATGATAGAGTTATAGGTTTCATGGGTTTTGATGCGGTTACTGTTCACATGCTTTGGTCTGCTGAAGACATTAAACTACTCCGCACAATCGCCGAAATTACATCTAGGGCAATTGTTAGAAGAGAAGAATATCAAAAGCTTTCAGAAAGTGAATTAAAATTTAGGCAAGTTGCTGAGAATATTAAAGAAGTATTTTATTTGACAGATCCCGTTACTCAGAAACTACTATACATTAGTAATGCATTTGAAGATATTTGGGGAGTGACTGCTGAATTTCTATATGAAAACATGCCGTATTTTGTAGACAGTGTGTTGCCCGAATATAAAGAAGCTGTTATTAAAAGTTTAGAAGCTCAAGCAGCTGGTCATTTTACAGATATCGAGTATAAAATAAGAAGACCTGATGGTACAGAAAGATGGATACGTGATCGCTCTTATCCGATTTTTGATGAGAATGGAATCGTTATCAGAGTATCAGGTATTGCCGACGATATAACAAAATACAAAGTAACAGAAGAGCAAATTAGAAATAGTGAAGAATTATATCGATCATTAATTGAAAGTGCAGATGGTTCTATTATAGTTTTTGATCGTAAGCTTCATATTACTTTTGCAAATTCGATTGCTATAGAGAAAATCAATACATGGTTAGAGCCAGATAAAAACATGTCATTGGGAGATGTATTAAATAAAAAATTCAATGATTTTTTACCTGATTATGTAGCTGATCAATTCAATAGCTTAATTTCAAAAGTTTTTGAAGAAGGTGAAATGCTATTAGAGGAGACAAAAACTATTCAATTTGGAGAAGAGGTTTATAATCGAAATAGTATAGTTCCTATCAAGGGTATTCATAATGAGATAAAATATGTTTTATTGAATGCAATTGATATAACTGATAGTGTGAAGTCACGAGAGATTATAAAACGATCGAACAATAGATTAAATGGATTGCAAAAAATATCTAAATCATTATTACAAGGTGGTTTCAAAGATTCGCCTGCTGAATTAGAAGCAATTTATCACATGAATAATTTACTTCCATGTGATGAAATAAACTTATTAGTATTTGATGATAAGACAAATAAATTTATTGTAAGCACTAAAACATTACTAAACGAAGAAATTATATCTAGAGAACTTGACATCGATAAAGATTTAAACCTACCATTTGATGAGTTCGAGAAGTTCTTTAATAAAAATAATTTAAGATATAATAAGTCATCTATTGAGTCGACAATTTTAAATAAAATCTTAACAAGTAATTGGGATGAAGTACATGTTTTCCCATTAGCAGTATATGGTCAAAAATTAGGAATATTATTGCTTTCTTGTAACTCATTCAAAGATTTTTCTGAGGAGACATTAATTATTGCTGAAGAAGCAGCTAGTCAAATTGCATTAAGTATTTATCATAAAAAGGTATATGAGAAAATGCAAAGTTATAGCGAAGAGTTAGAAAGTGAAGTTCAAGATAGAACAAGAGAAATTTTAAGTATCTCGAACTTATATTCTTCGATAATGAATAATACTGATATCTCAATCATCATTCTTAACGCTGATGGTGAATTAGAAGAATGCAATCCAGCTACCAAGAGATATTTAAAATTAGGTGACGATCAATTACAAAAAGGTAAGAGTATAGAGTTTATACATGATAGTATAAGAAAGAATGCATGTGCGAATGAATTGCTAGGAATATCTGGGAAAGCATTTACGAGTGTATTCGAGATGTTTTCATACAAGATTGCGAATCGTTTGCCAAATACTTTTGAATGGGTTTATAAAACATCAGAAGGCCATACATTACCTGTGTTGTTAACTATTAATACAATCAATACTATCAATGAGTCAAATAAGTATGTATTAATTGCAAGTGATATATCAGAGCAAAAAGAATCTGAACAAAGATTAATGCAAACCTTAAATCGAGAAATTGAATTAGGTAAATTTAAATCTACATTTGTTACTACTGCATCACATCAATTTAGAACTCCTTTAACTTCGATGCAAACAAGTGTTGAGTTAATTGATATGTATATGCAAAATGCAGATTTACCTAAGAAGCCGGCAATTCAAAACCATTTAGGTAGAATAAATATTGAAATCAAAAAGTTAGGTGACTTGATGTCTGATATATTAACAATTGGTAAGATAGATGAAGGTAAGGTGCCTTCAAATAAAGAAGATGTTAATATTTATGAAATGATTGTGGACTTATTAGCTTCATATTTCAGTAATAGAACTGACAATCGAATTGTAGAATTTAATTTTGACAATAATTTTTCAAAATTATTTATAGATCAAAGGCTTTTATCTCATGCAATTATTAATTTACTTACTAATGCATTTAAATATTCAGCAGGAAATCCTTTAATTAATTTATTTGAAAAGGATAATAAAGTTTACATAGAAATCATAGATAATGGTATTGGTATACCACAGCATGAACTTGATAATTTATTCCAATCATTTTACAGAGCATCTAATGCTAGTAATATAGAAGGAACCGGATTGGGATTGGTAATTGTAAAGGAATTTGTTAATATTAACGGTGGAGAAATCTATGTTGAAAGTGAATTAAATAAAGGTTCAAAGTTTACGATTATACTTGATAAAAACGCTCAATAATGAAAATATTAGTAATAGAAGATGAAAATGTAATTCGAGAAAATACTCTCGAGATGTTAGAAATAAAAGGCTATGATGCTATTGGAGCATCTAATGGAACTGAAGCAATAGAAAAATTGAAGCAGTTTACACCAGATCTTATCTTTTGTGATATTATGATGCCTCAGATGGATGGATTTGAGTTCTTAAAATGGTTCAGATTATCACCAAATGGAGGGAATACACCTTTTGTATTTTTATCTGCAAAGGCTGAGCAACAAGATAAAGATAATGCTATAAGCCTAGGAGCCAATGACTTTCTACTAAAACCATTTAGTTTTAATTGTCTTTTTGATCTTATAAATAAATACACAAAAAAGGATTGATTTCAATCAATTTTTCGCACTTTTGCTACTTAATTATACACAAACACAATGATTAAGTCTAGCGAGATTTTAGTTCAAAAATCGCAAAATTCACGTTTCAACAAAGAAATTGTTGAAACTAATGAGTTTGGTGCAGTAATTTCTGACCATATGTTTATTGCCGATTATTATGATAATGATTGGCACAATTCAAAAGTAATTCCTTACGCCGATCTTACTTTAAATCCTGCCACACTCGCACTGCATTATGGGCAAAGTGTTTTTGAAGGTATGAAAGCCTTTAGAATGAAAGATGGTAGTATATCAATCTTTAGAATTGAGAAACATTGGGCTAGATTAAATAAATCTCTTGCACGTATGTGTATGCCAGAAGTGCCATTAGAATTATTCAAGGAAGCATTAATGAAATTCGTTGAAGTAGATGCTAATTGGGTGCCTTATGGAGAAGGACATTCATTGTATTTAAGACCTTTTGTTTTTGCTTCAGAAGCTCGCTTTGGAGTTAAAATTGCTGAGGAATACAAGTTTATTATATTCGGTGGTCCGGTTGGACCATATTATGGCAAACCCTTAAAATTAAAAGTAGAAACACATTTTGTTAGAGCGAATAAAGGAGGTACGGGATTTGCAAAATGTGCAGGAAATTACGGCGCATCTTTTTATCCTTCAAAATTAGCAAGAGAAGAAGGGTTTGATCAGGTAATCTGGACAGACGGCACAGAGCATAAGTATATTGAAGAATCAGGTACAATGAATGTGATGTTCGTGTTTGACAATGAGTTATTCACTCCAGCTACTTCTGACTCAATATTAGATGGTGTGACTCGAGATTCAATATTGACACTTGCTGATGGTTTAGGCATGAAGCATACAGAAAGAAAAATAAGTGTTCAAGAATTAGAAGACATGTTCAAAGCGGGTAGAGTTAAAGAGGCTTTCGGTGCCGGAACTGCTGCAGTAGTTGCGCCAATAGAATTGATTAATATCAATGGTCATAACTATATATTACCAATCGCTGACGAAAATTCATTTATGATGAAAGTCAAAAGTAAATTGATGAATATCAGAACTGGTGTAGAAGCAGATGAGTTCAGCTGGAACACTGTCATTTAACTATAAATTCTAACATTTTTCTTATTTTGCAGTTTCATATACATGCTTGATTTAAACAAAATAAGAATACCAATAGCTAATGAATTAGATGCATTTGAAGATAAATTCAAATCATCTATGCAAAGCAAAGTACCGTTGCTCGATAGAGTTACTCATTACATATACAAACGTAAGGGAAAACAAATGAGACCAATGTTTGTATTTTTCTCTGCTAAATTATGTGGTGGTATTTCAGAATCAACCTATAGAGGAGCTGCCCTTGTTGAGTTACTACACACAGCTACATTAGTTCACGATGACGTAGTCGACGATGCATATGAAAGAAGAGGATTTCTTTCGATTAATGCTGTTTGGAAAAATAAAATAGCAGTATTAGTTGGAGATTTTTTATTAGCTAAAGGTTTGTTATTATCTGTTGAACACAATGAATTAAAAATATTGAAAATTGTTTCTGATGCTGTTCAGCAAATGAGTGAAGGTGAATTATTACAAATTGAAAAGGTTAGAAGATTAGATATAATTGAAGATATCTATTATGAAATCATACGTCAAAAAACTGCTTCATTAATAGCTTCATGTTGTGCTAGTGGTGCATCTTCTGCAGGTGCTACTGATGATGTTGTAGAAAAAATGAGACTATTTGGTGAATATATCGGGATGGCATTTCAAATAAAAGATGATTTATTAGACTTCGGATATGAAGATATTGGTAAGCCTAAAGGAATCGATATTAAAGAAAAGAAAATAACCTTGCCTTTAATTTACTCATTAAATAATTCTAATAAATCTACCAAATCTAAGATTATTAAATTAGTAAAGTATCATAACGATGAGCCAGAGAAAGTTGATGAGATTATAAATTTTGTCAGAGGCACAGGAGGGATTGATTATGCAGAAAGAAAAATGTTTGATTTTCAACAAAAAGCATTTGAAATATTAAATACTTTTCCTGAATCTGAAACTAAAAAGTCACTCGAAGATTTAGTTAAATATACCACTGAAAGAAGAAAATAAAAAACATGACTAACGAAACAATGTTCTTTGCTGGCTTTGCAGTATTCATATTTTTGATGCTAGCATTTGATTTAGGAGTATTTAACAAAAAAGATCATATCATCAAATATAAAGAAGCTTTAGTGATGAGCTTAATATGGGTATGCATGGCTTTGGGTTTCTATGTTATTTTAAATACTCATGGTGATTTAATTCATGGAATCAGTAACTATGAAAAAATTGCAGAGCTTACTTCAAAATATAAACATAATATTGACTTAGTGCCATATAATTTTGAAGCAAGTTTAGAAATTTATAGAAGTAATTTAGCATTAGAGTTTATTACTGGTTACTTAATTGAATACGCCCTCTCAGTCGATAATATTTTTGTAATAGTTTTAATATTTACAGCATTCGGAGTAAGAGAAAGATACTATCATCGAGTATTGTTTTGGGGGATATTAGGGGCTGTACTAATGAGATTTTTATTTATTTTTTTAGGAGCAACTTTAATCAGTCAGTTTGAGTGGATACTATATATATTCGGTGCGTTTTTGATATATACTGGTATTATGATGTTCGTTAAAAGAAATGATGACGAAAAAATTGAACCCGAAAATCATCCAGTCGTTAAGTATGCATCTAAAATTTTCAATGTTTTCCCAAAATATGTAGGTAAGAATTTTTTCATCAGAAAAGGAGGGAAGAACATGATTACTCCTTTATTTATTGTTTTAATTGTAATTGAATTTACTGACTTGATTTTTGCTGTAGATTCTATACCTGCGATATTTTCAGTAACGAAAGATCCGTATATAGTTTTCTTTTCGAATATCTTTGCAATTTTAGGACTAAGGTCTATGTTTTTCTTATTAGTAAACGTAATTCATCAGTTCCATTATTTGAAAATCGGATTGTCAGTTTTACTTACTTTCATTGGTGTAAAAATGTTGGCACATGAATGGTTACATTCAATCGGTTTTGAAACCGTTCATTCACTAATAATAATTATTTCTATTTTAAGTTTAAGTATTATTGCATCATTACTATTTCCGAATAAAGAAATTAAACATGCTTAAATATATTATATATATATTTTTCTTTTTTGCTTTTCTAACTGAGGTGCAAGCACAAAACTATCCAATGGTTAATGCACCCAAAAAAGATACCTCAGAGACAAAAGCTAAAAAACCTAAGAAGAAATTTCAAGAGTATTATATTGGAGATTATAAATTCAAAGAACGTAATAATTATTTTTTATTTGGCGCTGGTCCTACTTTTTATCCGAATTATAAAAATTTTGTGAACTCTAATATGTCTATTGATTTTCATTTCTTTGATAATAAAGACAGGCAATGGATGATAGGTTATCAGGCGCAAAGTCAAGAATATTTAATATTAGGAGGAGCACTGATTTATCTCAATACATTTAAATTCGGGCGTACAATATATAGAGTTGAAAATCAATATTGGAAATTTGCAGGTATTATCGCACCAACGTTTGACTTTGCTAGTTTTTATCCATCAGACACATTGAAGACTTTGAGTGGTAAAACAACTTATGGTGTAGGAATACAGATACAGCCTGAAATAATTTTTAAACCTGTATATGATTTTGGTATTGCATTATCTCCCTTTGTGAATATAAATACGGTGCAAACGGTAGCCGGACTTACTATTTCAATATACGGTAGTAATGCTCTTGTTAAGAAAATGAGATAACTTTACTTATAACAAAAGTAATATATCGTCTAGGTAAATTCTATCATTTGAAAGTCTAGGTACTTTATGCTGTCCGCCTAGTTTACCTCTGCTCTTCATCCAATTATAAAACGTATCTTTTTTTGCTACATGTATCTTTGGGGCATGCATAGCTTTATCTCCCTTACGCTTTGCTTCATAATCAGAATTTAATTTTTTTAATTCGTTATCTAATGTTGAATTAAATAAACTGATGTCATTTGGCTCTTTCTCAAATTCGATTATCCATTCATGTCCGCCTGTATGACTATCTCCAAAGTAAATCGGACCTGCGGTATAATCTTTTATGATTGCATTACTAACATTACATGCAACTACTAATGCATTTTCAGCATTATCTATAATTAATTCTTCGCCAAATGCATTAATAAAGTGTTTAGTTCTACCAGTTATTTGTATTCTGTATGGATTTAATGATGTGAATTTTACCGTGTCGCCAATCATATATCTCCATAAACCTGCATTTGTACTAATTACTATTGCATAGTTTTTATTTAATTCAACTTCTGATAAACATAAAGATTTAGGAAACTCTTTATGTATTTCTTCCATTGGTATGAACTCATAATATATTCCATAATCAAGCATCAATAGCATCTCTGTTGAATTGATTTGATCTTGTATGCCAAAGAAGCCCTCAGATGCATTATAAGTTTCCAGGTAATACATATTATCACTTGGTATTAATTTCTTGAATTGCTCTCTATATGGCGCGAAGTTTACCGCACCGTGAAAGTATAATTCTAAATTAGGCCAAACTTCTAATAAATTATCTTTTCCTGTTATCTCTAATATTCTTTTTGCAAGAATAACTGTCCATGTAGGTACCCCAGAGATATTTGTAACATTCACCGGTATTGTTGAATGCGCCATCTTTTCAATCTTTTCTTCCCAATTATCCATTAATGCGATAGACAAATCAGGTGTTCTGTGAAATTCAGCCCATAGCGGAAGATTTTTAATCAATACAGCTGACAAATCACCATATTGAGAATCTTCATTTAAATGATTGATTTGATGACTGCCTCCTAATACAAGACATTTTCCAGTAAATATTTTTGTTTCCGGATTGTTGTGGCAATAAATAGATAGAAGGTCTTTACCTCCTTTATAATGACATTCTTCTAATGATTCAGTGCTTACAGGAATAAATTTGCTTTTATCAGTAGTAGTGCCAGAAGATTTTGCAAACCATTTTATTTCTGAGGGCCACAATACATTTTGTTCACCTTTGAGCATTCGCTCAATAAATGGTTTTAAAGTATCGTAGTTTTGAATTGGAATTCTACTCTTAAATTGTTCTACAGTTTGTATGCTTTTGAAATCATATGTTTTTGCCCATTCAGTATTCTTGGCATTATAAATTAATGAATGCAGCCATTCTTCTTGAACTTCATTCGGATATTTCATAAAGAATTCAATTTGATGAATTCTTTTTTTCATAATCCACGATAATATAGAGTTGATGAATTCCATTAAAATTTAAAATGTTTTTTGTCTTAATACAAAGTTTTTCCCTAAATAAACTCGTCTTACTTGCTCATCATCTGCTAGCTCTTCTGCTGATCCAGATTTTAAAATGGAACCTTCAAATAATAGATATGCTCGATCTGTTATTGATAAAGTTTCTTGTACATTATGATCTGTAATTAGTATTCCAATATTTTTATTTCTAAGTTTTGAAACAATAGATTGAATTTCCTCTACAGCAATTGGGTCTACACCTGCGAATGGTTCATCTAATAATATAAAGTTAGGATTCGCAGCTAATGCTCTTGCAATTTCAGTTCTTCTTCTTTCACCACCAGAAAGTAAATCACCTCTATTAGTTCTAACTTTATGCAAACTAAACTCATCAATTAACTCTTCAAGCTTATCTTTCTGTTCTATTTTACTAAGTGAAGTCATTTGCAGTATTGCGAGTATATTCTCCTCGACAGTTAGCTTTCTAAATACTGATGCTTCTTGAGCTAAATATCCAATACCTTTTTGAGCTCTTTTGTACATAGGCTCATCTGTAATTTCCTCATCATTTAAAAAGATTTTTCCTTGGTTAGGTTTTATCAATCCAACTATCATATAAAAAGAAGTTGTTTTACCTGCTCCATTCGGACCTAGTAAGCCAACTATTTCACCCTGTTTTACATGGAATGAAACATCGTTTACAACTGTTCTCTTTTTGTAAGTTTTTATTAAATGCTCTGCTCTTAATTCTAACATTATCTAATTCTAATATCTTTAACGTTTAACTGTATAGTTGTTTTATCTCTCCAAGTATTTTCTTCTATCGAATAACATATATCAAAAGATTGTACATCTTGCAGTTTCTCATAGTAATGTCCTAAGCCATACGCAATGCACTCAAAAACATAGCTACCATTTTGTACAATAGAAAACTTTAAATGATTAGAAACTTGCTTACCTACCACTCTTAAATCACCTGCTAATTGAACGTTACTAGAAATAAATACTGGCTTTGAATTACCCGGACCGAATGGTGCAAACTGTTTTAAAATTCTATAAAACTTCGCATTGAATTCAATTAAATTTAATTCAGCTTCTATTTCAATTTCTTGTTGAAGAGAATTTACATGAATAGTGTTCGTGACAATTTCTTCAAACCGCTCTATGAATGCAGGAATATTTTCGATTTTCATTGTTAATCCAGCTGCATATTTATGCCCTCCGTATTGTTCCAACAAATCACTACAAGAACTAATGGCCTCATAAATATCGAACCCATTAACTGATCGCGCTGAACCTGCTGCATGACCATTTGATTCTGTTAATATTATTGTTGGTCTGTAATATTTATCAATCAATCTTGAGGCTACAATACCTATTACACCTTTATGCCATTCACTATTGAATAATACTGTAGATTTTTTATTTCTTAATTCAATATCATTCTCCAATAATTCAATTGCTTCAAGAGTTATAGATTGATCAAATTCTTTACGTTCTGTATTCTTTACATCTACAATCTCACAAAGTCTTTTTGCTTCTTCGTATGTTTCTGCTATTAATAATGCTACTGCATGTTGTGCATGGTCAATTCGACCAGCTGCATTAATCCTCGGACCTATAAAAAATACAATTTCGTTTATACTTAATTCTTTACAATCGGTTTTTTCAATTAGCGCTTTTAATCCTGGTCTTGGTGATGAATTTAAATATTCTAAACCTAAGTAAGCTAATGTTCTATTTTCACCCGTTACAGGTACAATATCAGAAGCAATACTTACTACTACTAAATCTAAAAGTTTAAGAATGTTTTCTAGGGGGATGTTTTCTACCTGGCAATATGCTTGCACTAATTTAAATCCGATACCGCAACCAGATAGCTCTTTAAATGGATACTCGCAATCTATACGTTTCGGATCAAGAACTGCGTATGCTTGAGGTATCTCAGTCCCAGGTAAATGATGGTCACATATAATAAAGTCTATTCCTAGTTCCTTGGCATAATCAACATGCTCGATTGATTTAATGCCACAATCTAAAGCGATGATTAAAGAACAATTATTTTCCTTAGCATATTCGATTCCTGCCTTTGAAACGCCATAACCTTCTTTATATCGATCTGGAATATAAAAGTCAATGTTTGAATAAATTGGTTTGAAGAATGAGTACACCAATGATACTGAAGTAGTGCCGTCTACATCATAATCACCATATATTAAAATTCGTTCATTTTCTTGTATGGCTTTTTGAATTCTTTCAATTGCTTTATCCATATCTTTCATTAAGAAAGGGTCATGAATGTGTTCAGCTTTTGGTCTAAAGAATTCTTCAGCTTCTTTAAAATTTGATACTCCTCTATTAACTAATAAAGTAGCAATTATTGAAGTAATGTTTAACTGATCGGCTAGTTGTGTTATGATATGCTCATCAACTGCCCTGTTTTCTACCCACCTTTTTTCCATATCTTTGTGATCAGTAATTCTATTTTAAAATATTTATTTATAGAACGAAAGATAAAAAAAATATTAGATTTTATTGATAAATGTCGAAAGTATATAGTTTAAGTGAAGGTAGTTATTCGGTTGATCATACTAAAAAGTTTATCCCTTTTAACCCTGAAATTCATTCAAAATTAGATCGTAAAGGCTCATTATTTGTTGAAGTTCAACCCTTTTTAATAGAAATGGGTAACGACTTAATATTATTAGATACCGGCTTAGGTTATTCTGATGAAAAAGGGGAGATGTGGATACATAATAAAATCAGATCATTAGGTTTTGAGCCAAATGATATTACAATGGTTTTAATGAGTCATTTACATTTTGACCATTCTGGTGGTATGGTGAAGAGACAAAATGGGGATATTGAGATGGCATTTCAGCAAGCTCGCTATTTTGTTCAAGAGGAAGAATTAAACTATGCTTTGACAAAAGAATCTAGTTCATATCATAAAGATATTATGGAGTGTTTAAGGCGATATTCTGGACTAGAATTAATAAGTGGAAATGGGAATATAAATTCTATGATTGAATTTGAAATGACAGGTGCTCATTGCCCTTATCATCAAGTTTTCAGAATTAAGGCCGAAGATGAAACCTATTTTTTTGGAGGTGATGTAATGCCTGAAGCTATGCAGGTTGTTCATAAAATGATTGCCAAATATGATTTTGATGGCAGAAGAAGTATGGAGCTAAGAGAGAAGTTTGCAAATGATGCTATTCAAAATGATTGGAAATGCTTAATGTATCATGATATTAAGTTTCCAATAGTAAAATTTGAAAATTTTGAAGATGCTATTCGAATAGTAAAATAATATTCAGCTATTTATTTGCTTCGTTATAAATTTGCATGATTTTATCTCGCATTAATGGCTTTGAAATAAAATCTTTCACTAATGTATATTGTTTAGATTTCGTGATATCATCTTCATATACTGAAGAAGAAACCATATATATCTTGCATTGATTTTTGATTTCATCTGGTAGCAATTCAAATTCTTGCATAAACTCCCAACCATCCATAATAGGCATATTTATATCTAGAAATATTACAGTGGGGATTAATTCTTTAGCTGTTGCATACTTTGATTTTAAATATTCAATGCCATCTAAGCCATTTAAAACGCAGTCAACATTCTCTGTAATTTCGAGTTTATTTAATGTGTTTATGACGATAAAGTTATTTACAGTATCATCATCAACTAATAAAATATTATTTATTTTTTTAGCCATTTTGATTTTCTTTTCTTATTGAAACAATAAACAATGCACCTTCGTTTGGAATGCTATTTACATTAATTTTTCCATTTAGGGCCTCAATTTGTGTTTTTATTAAGTACAGTCCTAATCCCTTGCCCTCTATTTCATGGTGAACTCGCTCATATAGTTTAAATATCTTTTCACCATATTTACTTGAATCAAAACCTATTCCATTGTCTTTTACACGCAAATATACGAATTCATTATCTTCATTAGTACTTATTTCTATTCTCAATTTTCTGTCTAATGATCGATATTTAATGGCATTTGTAATTAAATTTTGAATAACGCTTTCTAAAACACTCTTTATATATAATATTCTATCAGCTTTGTCGAAGTTTAATACAACTTCTGCATCAACTTGTATTAATTGAGTCTCTAAATTTGAAAGTACTAGCTTTACACATTCTGATATATTGATGCCTTTTTTCTCTGATGAAGTGATTTTTTTAGCAGATACTACTTCTATTAAATCGTTTAAGGTAGTTTCTAATCGTTGAACCGATAAATCAATTTTATCAATAATTGAAAAATTAATATTCCCATCTAAACTAGATTTATTAATCATGTTTAATAGACTAACTATGTTAACTACAGGAGCTCTTAGATTATGAGATGTTATGTATGCAAATTTTTCTAATTCCCTATTTGTATACATCAATTCTTCTGTAATCTGACGTAATTGTAATTCTTTTTTCTTTAATTCATCGATATCTATATGTATACCAATTAAACGAGTAGGTCTCCCATTATCATCTCTAGATACGATTTTACTTAAAGATAATATCCATTTCCATTCACCATTGGCTGTAATTAATCTATGTTCGTAATTATCATATGTTGTTTTACCATCATGATGTGTTTTTATAGATTCATCTATTCTTTCATAATCTTCAGGATGTATGAGTTTTCTCCAACCTTCATAATTTGGTTCTATTTCATTGACCTTATAGCCAAGCATATCAGACCAAATGGAATTCCTATATACATAACCCGTGTTAAGATCTGAATCCCACATACCTAATCTCGCTGCCTGTAAGGCTAATTCTAATCTCTCTTCACTTTGCTTTGCAATTAACTCTGCTTCTTTTCTTGTATTTACTTCTCTTTCTAATTCAATAGTTCTCTTGTTAATCTTTAAGTGAAGCTGCCTATTCCAAATGAAAATTAACAGCAATGAAACAACTACTATTGCTATTAAGTAATAAACAATATTTACTAGGTCATTGTACTTCTCTTCTTTAGTATCAACAAATACAAAATCTTTAAAAACTTGGTCATTATTTATTACACCAAATTCTTTGTATTTATTAATCATATTTTCTAACCTTGTTTGATTAATATGTCCGATTTCAACTAAATCAGATTTCACTAAGTCTTGCATAGCAATTGCTTCGTACATCAAATGCTCTCTAGTTATACCTCTTTCTTTTACACCAGGTAATGTAAGTATGTAATTGCTAATTTCTTCAGAATGAGACATTGCATATTCCCAACCTTTAATGGTCGCATCTCTAATTGCTTTTGCTCTTTCAGGATGATCAGCTATCTCTTTTTCAGTTGTAAATAATAAATCTCCGTAGAAATCAATTCCATAATTCATTGGGCGAATTAAATTTAATTCTACTCCGTTTTTGTTTAATTGAAATGGCTCTACAGAAATATATCCGGTCATAGCATCTGCATAACCATTGGTTATATCTTTATTTTGCCAGGTATGATTTATAATATTTACTTGAGAAATATCAATACCATTTTTTTGTAACATCGCCTTTAGCTGAACATAGCCTTGTTCAGCAGATGACATTAATTTTTTTCCTATTAAATCTTGAGGCCTTAAGATGTTTTTATCTTTTTGACTAATGATTACAAAAGGTGAATGCTGGAAGATTGCGGCTAATAAAACTATTGGTTTGCCCGAAGCTCTACTCTCTATTAATGATGCTGATGATATACCATATTCAGCTGAATCTTTTAATACATATTGAATAGGAGCTGAACTTGCATTCCCTTCAATTATTTCTACATTTAATCCTGATTCTTTATAATATCCTTTTATTACTGCTGCATAGTAACCTGCAAATTGAAATTGATGACGCCACTTTAATTTTAATTTAACATTTGAGTGTTCACCTAGTATATCATGAGAACTTGCTGGCTGAATAGCAAAAATCCATATAAATATTAGTGTAATAATTTTGCTCAATATTGAGCTGATAGATTTAGTCATTTTTATTTTAAGACATTCTAAAAGTAATAAAATTACAATAAATAAAAAAGGAGGCTTATTCAAATAAGCCTCCTTTTTATTGATGTATTATATATTATTTCGTTGATGTTGCAACTAAGTTTACTTTTAGTTCGAAGTCATCATCAATTGCCTTATCGCCAATGCCTTCAATAAATGATTTAGAACCATACTTGATATCATATTTCGTTCTATCAATTTTAATTGTTGCTATTGCTACAATGACATTTCCTTTCTTGCTAACTGAAGCTGGGAAAGAAATTGGTTTTGTAATTCCTTTGATTGTTAGGTTACCTTCAATAGTAGTATTACCTGCTGATTCTACAACTTTAGTGATTTCAAATTTTGAAGAAGGATTATTTTCTACGCTAAAGAAATCATCAGATTTTAAATGACCTACTAATTTACCATTCCACTCACCTGTTAAATCTGAGCATACTATACTAGTCATATCTACAATGAAAGAACCACCAATGATCTTATCACCATTAACAACTAAGTTGCCACTTGTTAAAGCTACTGTTCCATTGTGCTGACCAGTTACTTTTTTAGCTAACCATTCAACTTTACTCTTGCTAGCTTCTACTTTATAGCTAACATTTTTACTTGGCTTTGCTGCGTATACATTTACCGCTGCAAATACCATTAAGCCTAATACTAATTTTTTCATAATGTTTATAAGATTTAAGTACAAAATTAATGTTTAAACATATATAAACGAAAAATAGTTTTATGAAATCAAAGAATAATTATAAATATCTGTAAATCAGTATATTATTTTTTATTCGCTTTTATAAAAACGCTAATAAAGAATCTGGGTTCTACGGCACTACTAATTTGCTCTTTAGAATCATTAGAAAGGCTAGCTTGTGAAGTAGCAATATTAAATTCCTCTCTGTTTACTTGTATATCTAAGGCTTTACCTTCAAATCCATTTTCATTCAGTGTGCCTTCAAGTACAAAATTCATAGGTCTTTTTATACCTTTTATAGTTAAAAATCCTCCAACCTGATATTTATCAGACGCTATTTTTTTAGAAGTTGTAACTTCCAAAATTGCACTGTTATGAGCATATATGTCTAGAAAATCTTTCGATTTTATAAAATTCATAGCTTGGTTACTTAATACACCCGGTGGTAATGAACTAATAGTAACAGTGTTCATGTCCATACTAACTATGGCTGAAATTAAATCTGAATTTTTAAAAAATAATCTACCACTTTTAATCTGAATTGTTCCATTTTGTGGGCCTTTAGTGGTATTTACATTCCATCTAATCTCAGAATTTTTAGTATCTATCTTATATTCTTTGAGTCCATTCCTTATTGGTGGTACATATACATCTACAACATCCTTTTCTTTTTTTGTAGAATCTTGAGCAAAACTTGAACTTGTAATAAGTCCGAATAATAAAACTAAAATCGCTATACGCATAGGTAAATATTTTATATAAAAAACAAAGAGGTATCTGTATAACAGATACCTCTCAAATATATTATATTTTTTTTGAAAAATTATTCAGCATAGCTTTCTATTGGCGGACAAGCGCACACCAATGTTCTATCGCCGTAAGTATCATTAACTCTCGCAACTGAAGGCCAAAATTTATTATTCTTAACCCATGATAAAGGATAAGCTGCTTTCTGACGAGTATATGTATGTGACCATTCATTGCCTGTAATTACAGCTGCAGTATGTGGAGCATTTTTAAGTACGTTATCAGATTTATCAACTGACCCATTTTCAACTTCTGTAATTTCATTTCTAATTGCAATCATAGCATCACAGAAACGATCTAATTCTGATTTTGGTTCTGACTCTGTAGGTTCAATCATCACAGTACCTGCCACTGGGAAAGAAACTGTAGGAGCATGGAAGCCATAGTCCATCAATCTTTTTGCTATATCAGTTACTTCAATACCTGCGTTTTTGAATGAGCGACAATCTAAAATCATCTCGTGTGCGCAACGTCCGTTTGAACCTGAGTACAATACTGGGTAATGATTTTCTAATCTTGCCTTAATATAGTTTGCATTTAAGATTGCATATTTAGTAGCATTCGTTAATCCTTCGCCACCCATCATTGCGATGTAAGCGTGAGAAATTAACAATATACTTGCAGAGCCCCAAGGTGCTGCAGATACTGCTGGTATTGCTTTTTCACCACCTGTTCTAATGATCGCATGACCAGGTAAGAAAGGAGCAAGGTGTTTTGCAACTCCGATCGGACCCATACCAGGGCCTCCACCACCGTGTGGTATACAGAAGGTTTTATGTAAGTTCAAGTGACAAACATCAGCACCAATATTTGCTGGTGATGTTAAGCCTACTTGAGCATTCATATTAGCACCATCCATATAAACTTGACCACCGAACTCATGAACGATTGCACAGATCTCTTGAATTGACTCTTCGAATACACCATGAGTAGATGGGTATGTAACCATCAAACATGCTAAATCATCTTTGTGCTCAATTGCTTTTGCACGTAAATCTTCAACATCAATATTACCTTTCTCATCACATTTCGTAACTACGATTTTGAATCCGGCCATCGCCGCTGATGCTGGGTTTGTACCATGTGCTGACGATGGTATCAATGCAATATTACGATGTCCTTCGCCTTTATCTTTTAGATATTCACGTATTACCATTAAGCCAGCATACTCACCTTGTGCACCTGCATTCGGCTGTAAACTCATTGCATAAAAACCTGTGATCTCACACAATGCTTTTTCTAACTCATCAAAAATTTGCATGTAGCCACCTACTTGATCGCTTGGAGCAAATGGATGCAGCTTACCAAATTCAGGCCATGTTACAGGTATCATTTCTGTTGTTGCATTTAATTTCATTGTGCATGAACCTAATGCAATCATTGAGTGACATAAAGAGAGATCTTTAGCTTCTAATGATTTTATATAACGCAACATCTCATGTTCTGAATGGTATGAGTTGAAGATTGGGTGTGTTAATATTTCTGAACTTCGGATGTTAGTAGAACCTAAATTCTCAGATACTGTTGAGCTGAAATGTATATCATTAACTGATTTACCAACAATGCGAGCAAAAATATGAGTGATAGTGTTTACATCATTCAAATTTGTTGTTTCATCTAATGAAATATAAACATTTTCACCTTCGTATCTGAAATTCATTTCATGATCAACAGCATCTTTATGAATAGATGCTAATTTTTCTCCAGCATGAATTTGTATTGTGTCGAAGAAATTTTTGTTCTCTACTTTATAACCTAAATCTGTTAATGCTTTTGCTAAGCTAACTGTTAAACCGTGTACACGACCAGCGATTTTTTTAAGTCCAGCCGGACCATGATAAACAGCATACATACCAGCCATAATTGCTAGTAAAGCTTGTGCAGTACAAATATTTGAAGTTGCTTTATCTCTGCGGATGTGTTGCTCTCTTGTTTGTAAAGCCATACGCAATGCTTGGTTGTTTTGAGCATCAATAGTTACACCGATGATACGACCTGGCATTGAACGCTTGTATTCATCTTTGGTTGCGAAGAACGCAGCATGCGGACCGCCGTAACCCATTGGAATACCAAAGCGTTGAGATGAACCTACTACTATATCAGCTCCAAACTCTGATGGAGGTGCTAATAAAGTTAAGCTTAAAATATCAGCAGCTACTGTCAACTTAATATTTAATGCATGACATTTTTCTGCGAATGCTTTGTAATTAAATACTTCACCATTACCAGCAGGGTATTGAACGATAGCACCAAAAATATTTTCGTTTAATACCACTGTTTCGTGGTTGCCTATTAATAATTCAATACCCAATGGGTTTGAACGAGTTTTTAAAATATCTATTGTTTGTGGTAATACATGCTCTGAAACGAAGAAGATACTAGCTCCATCATTTTTACGAGTAGAGTATTGCATGAACATAGCTTCTGCGGCTGCAGTACCTTCATCTAACAATGAGGCATTGGCGATTTCCATACCTGTTAAATCCATCACCATTGTCTGGTAATTTAACAAAGCCTGCAAACGACCTTGTGCAATTTCAGCTTGGTAAGGAGTATATTGCGTGTACCATCCTGGATTCTCTAAAATATTTCTTTGAATAACACCCGGAGTAATTGTATCATAATATCCTTGTCCGATGTATGATTTAAATACCTTATTCTTCGAAGCTGTAATCTTCAAATTATTTAAGTAGTCAAATTCTGAAAGGGCTTGGGGTAAATTTAATGGGTTTTTTAATCTGATTTTTGCTGGTACTGTTTCATCAATCAACTGATCTAGTGTGTTAACACCTACAGTTTCCAACATTTTTTTTGTGTCATCTGCATTCGGCGCAATGTGTCTGTTTTCGAATGCTTCTTGGTAAAGAATATCTAAGTTCATGTATGATTAAAATGGTTCGCAAAGATAGTAAAAAATGTTATTAGTAACTAGTGACTAGTAACTTGTCTAGTTACTAATAACTAGCGACTAGTTACTAATTTTAAGTACATCTGAATAGTATTCTCTATTCCATAGTACAAGGCATCGCAAATTAATGCATGCCCTATAGAAACCTCATTCAGTCCGATAATGTTTTGATGTAAGTAAGCTAAATTTTCTAAGTCTAAGTCATGACCTGCGTTTATGCCTAGACCTAAGGCTTTTGCCACTCTAGCAGCTTCTTGGTAGGGGAGAATTGCTAGTTCTTTATTGCTATGGTATTGCTTAGCATAACTCTCTGTGTATAACTCAATTCTATCTGTACCTGTATCAGCAGCAGCTTTAACCATATCAACCAAAGGATCAACGAAAATAGATACACGTATACCTTCAGATTTGAATTCTTTTATAATCGACTTTAAATATTCTGCATGATTAATAGTATCCCATCCATGATTAGATGTCAATTGATTCTCAGCATCTGGTACCAATGTTACTTGATCGGGTTTATTTGCAAGAACTAAGTCAACGAATTTTTTCTCTTTGGGGTTGCCCTCGATGTTGAATTCAGTTTTGACAACTTTCTTCAGTTCGTAGACATCCGAATAACGTATATGTCTCTCATCAGGCCTTGGGTGTACTGTAATACCTTGAGCACCATAATTTTCGCAATCAATAGCGAACTTTATTAAATCGGGGTTATTGCCCCCTCTTGCATTGCGAATGGTTGCTACTTTATTGATGTTTACTGAGAGTCTTGCCATGTTGCAAAGATATTGAAATTTAGTAACTAGTAACTAGTAACTAGTTACTAGAAAAAAATGGTCAGCTTTAACTCGCATTCCTTCCTTTTTTTCCTCTGGCCATTTATAATAGGTTTTCACCAGCATGCCTAATCTTGGGTTTTTCAGAAATACCTCGCGATGTACATCTAGAAATCTCCAAAATAATGCATCCCATATCTCTTGCCATTCACCTTTAGGGTAATCACTCATTTTCATTAAATAATTACTACCACCTACATATGGCTTTGTTGACATTAAGCCTCCATCTGCAAATTGACTCATGCCATATATATTCGTTACCATTACCCAATCATAGGCATCAATAAAAAATTCCATGAACCAACGGTAAACTTCATCAGGATCGAACTCGCATAATAACATGAAATTACCTAAGACCATTAATCGTTCTATGTGGTGACAATAACCTGTTTTTAAAATCTTTTTTATAGTTATATCTATTGGCGCAATGCCTGTAGTTCCATCATAAAAACTTTGCGGAATTTTTCTTTTGAATTGCCAGAAATTTTTTGTTCGCTCTTCAGAACCCTTCACTAAATAAACACCTCTAATAAATTCTCGCCAACCAATAATCTGACGAATGAATCCTTCTGTCGAATTTATCGGTATGTTATTCTGATTGCAATAATTTATAGTTTCATCTACGATGTATTGAGGAGTTAAGAGACCGACGTTTAAAAGCGGACTTATCAAACTATGATTTATAAGAATTTCATTTTGTAAAATAGCATCTTCGTAAACACCAAACTCATTCATTCTCTCTGATAGAAATCTATTGAACCAGCTTTCAGCTTCTTCGAATGTATTGGGGTAATTAATTATTTCAGAAAGTTCTCCTAAATTATTTTTGAAATTTTCTTCAACATATTGAGCGGCTTCGATGGTATATTTATTTCGACTTGGGTACTTACTTTCAATTACTGCTTTGTTTTTCGGATATTTTTTTCTGTTCTCCACATCATATGTCCACTGACCACCCATTGGTTGATTAGCAACATCCATCAAAATATTTCTTTTTATTCTTTCTTGTTTATAGAATTCTGTTTGAAAATATCTTTTTTTAGCTGGACTGAAATAGTTTTTTAAATCGTCGTTGGTATTAAGAAACATTGGCGATTCCTGAACTATTAAATCAATCTTAAATTGCAAACAAGTCTTCTTTATTCTTTTAGATAACCAATCATCAACAGGGTCAATCACATTTATTGAAGTATAGCCTTGCTCATGAAGTTTTTTTATAAGTATTCGGATGTCTGATTCTGCTTGAGCTGATTCAATATATTTAACGTTTAGTCCTTTTTGACTTAAATACTCTTCATAGAATTTCATACTCGCTCTATGAAAAGCAATTTTTTGTTTGTGAAAGTTATATTGTTTGAAAAATAAATATTCTTCGATTAAGAATATATTCGAGGAATCATTTAAAAGTTCTGAATCTTTAAATAATTGATGAGGGAAAATAAGTTTAGCAGTTTTCATCGAACACATATAATATTAATTCAATGAAAATTGTTTAGAATTATTTAATTAATTTTCAATATTAAGCCATTTATAAGTGCCTCCACAAAGCCAATAAGACTTCAACCCGAGTTGATTCAAAATCTTTGAAGCTTCAATTGATCGTCCGCCGCCTTTTCCACATGCTGTTATGTATTCAGTATTTTTATCAAGTTCTGAGGCCTTGTCTTTTAGTTCTTGTAACGATATATTGATAGCAATAGGGATATGAGCTTGTTCATATTCTTCTTTAGAACGAACATCAATTACTTGAATTTTTTTGTTGTGTTGTATTTCCTTTTTTACTTCATCAATATTTATACATTCATTTCTATTATCTATTATTTCCGGCATACGAACTTTAATTATTATTGCTGAAAGAATTGTTAATAAAGCAATCAATAATATAGCGGTAGTAAGTCCGAATATATCAGCAGTTATACCTGATAGTAATGCTCCAATAGCATAACCTAAATCTCTCCAAAGTCTAAATGTGCCAATGCTTTCAGCTCTTTGTTGAGCAGAAGTTGCAGCAGCAATACTGGTTAAGAAAGTCGGATAGACTAAAGCTGTACCCAAACCTAATAATACTGAAAGGACTATCAATGTGTAGAATTCTTTACTGAAAGCTAAGAATAGTATTGCAATACCTTGTACTAGCATTCCCCAAAACAGCATTGATTTTTTAGAAAAGTGATCAGCCATTTTACCTGTGAAAAGTTGTGAGATTCCCCATACAGTAGGGTACACAGCTGTGATGATTCCGATATTATCTGTATTAAAATTTAAAGTCAGAAGTAAAATAGGTAATAAGCCCCATATCATAC
>JACCDH010298740.1_pt1 | contig 45533 bp, 39 predicted proteins | sample 7442481 | NCBI WGS metagenome assembly JACCDH01 (sample SAMN15323433, study PRJNA562643) | freshwater metagenome | isolation source: river surface water | place: USA:Blue River Watershed | collected 2017-08-15 | reverse complement strand
CTATCAAATAAGTTTCTTTGATAACAGGATTCAAATCGTTGAAACCTCGTTCATACCTTCAGGATCTGCTGCTGTTCAGGAAGCATCTCATGCGGTTGTTCCTTCGCAATCTAAGTTTAACCGCAGTATCAAAATTCGAGAGAATGTGACCAAGGAAGGCAAATATTATGATGTTTCTTTAGCAGAAGCATCTATTCATGTTCGCGTCCAAGCAGCGCCTTTTCAGATTTCATATTGGTATAAAGGCAAATTGTTGAGTTCGGAAGCCAACGGGTTTCAACTAAAGGAAACACCTCAAATTCAATTCAATCTAACCGCTACTGAACAACTCATGGGAGGAGGCGCGCGTTCTTTGGGCATGAATCGTAGGGGTTATCGTTTACAATTGTATAATCGCGCGCATTACGGATACGAAACACATTCTGAACTCATGAACTTCACGATGCCCATTGTGATTTCTGATCAGTGTTATGCCATTCATTTTGACAATCCGCAAATTGGCTACCTCGACCTCGATTCAAAAAAAGACAACAAACTTACTTATGAGGTTATTGGTGGGCCTATGCGTTATCAAGTTATTGCTGCAGACGATTGGCTTAATTTGACAGAAAATCTAACAGATTTAACTGGTCATCAGCCCTTGCTAGCTCGTTGGACTCTTGGTAATTTTGCAAGTCGTTTTGGTTACCATTCTGAAGCCGAGGCACGAAAAGTGGTAGAAGGTTTTCGAAAGGAGCAAATTCCGTTAGATGCCATCATTTTTGATTTGTATTGGTTCGGAAAAGAAATACAAGGTACACTTGGCAACTTTGAATTTTACCGCGATTCTTTCCCTAATCCGGAAATGATGATTGCTGATTTCAAAAAGCAAAATGTCAAAACGGTACTTATTACCGAGCCCTTTGTATTAACGACCTCTAAAAAATGGCAAGAGGCTTCGAGCAAAAATTTACTTGGAACTGATTCATTAGGTAATCCGTATCGCTATGATTTTTATTTTGGCAATACAGGGCTCATAGATATTTACAAGCCTGAAGCTCGAGCTTGGTTTTGGGAAATCTACAAGAATCTTCACGCCATGGGTGTAGCTGGTTTTTGGGGTGACCTCGGTGAACCAGAAGTGCACCCTACAAAACTGAAGCACGGCGATAAATGGGCTGATGAAGTACATAATATTTATGGCCACGACTGGGCCAAACTTCTTTATTCGGGTTTCCAAAAAGAATTCCCTAAAGAAAGACCTTTCATCTTGATGCGCGCAGGTTATTCAGGATCACAGCGTTATGGAATGATTCCGTGGTCAGGAGATGTCAACAGAACTTGGGGTGGTCTCAAGCCGCAAATGGAAATAACGATGCAAATGGGTTTACAAGGAATGGCCTACATGCATTCTGACCTCGGCGGTTTTGCTGGCGCAAACAATGATCCAGAACTTTATGTCCGTTGGTTACAATATGGCGTTTTTCAGCCCATTTTTAGACCACATGCTCAAGAAGATGTTGCCAGTGAAGCCATCTTTAAAGATCCTAAAACCAAGGCCCTGGCGAAAGCGGCTATCGAATTGAGATACCAACTTTTACCGTACAACTACAGCCTCGCTTTTGTCAATAGCACTTCTGGTCATCCGCTTATGCGCCCAATTTTTATGGAATTCCCTGAAGAAACTTGGTCGTTTACTGAGGCCAATTCATATATGTGGGGGCCGTCTTTGCTGGTTCATGCCATTACAGATTCAATGAATACTTCAGCTGAGCAAGTTTACCATACAAAATTGCCAACAAAGGTCAATTGGTTTGATTTTCACACAGGCAAGTTGGTGTATCCTGATGCCAATCAGTTAGTGACGACAACTAAAACACTTCAGTACATTCCTGTTTTTGCAAAATCCGGGGCTTTTATTCCAAGAATAAATACAATTTCATCTACGGCGCAATACACAGATACATTGGTAACCCTACATTGTTATTTAGCCCGACCTGAAGCTGCCGATACAAGTGTTTTTCTTTGGTATGAAGATGATGGTGCTACGAAAAATGCCATACTCAAAGGCGCTGCAAAAATGCTCAGGTGTGAGGCAATTTCAAAAGAAAACTGCTATACTATTACTCTGAGCCCTACTATCCAGGATTATGCTATTTTGCCGTTTTTTCAGTTTGAATGGGCCTTTCATATGGATCAAGCCCCGAAAACTGTAAAGGTTAATGGGAAAAAGGAGAAATTCACCTTTGACGCCGCAAATCAAGTACTGCATCTAAGTGGTCAACAAAAAATGCACTTTGCTAAGAATGAACAAGTCTTGCAATTCAAGTGGTGAAAACTTTTTCATTGTGTCAACTTGACATTAAGAAAAAATCAAATATATTTGAATGATTAATCTGTTATAAACGCAAAAACGAGAACTATGCAAATGAAAACTACTACAAGTTTATTTGCCTTCTTACTGTTTCTTGGATTTACAAGTTTGGCGCTTGCTCAAACTGGTGTTAAAGGAACAATTACTGATGCATCCGGGGCACCGCTCTATAATGCTTCAGTTTTAGTGGAAGGGCAAGGAAAAGGTGCTGTTTCCAATGAGAAAGGTTATTACGAAATCTCAGGATTAAAAGCAGGGACCTACAAACTCATCTTCAAATACATGGGTTTCAACCCACAGTCTGACGAAGTGACCATTGTTGCCAATCAAATGATTACCAATGATTTCCAGTTTGCATCAAAGGTGCAAGAAACCGGAGATATCGTGGTCATCGGATACGGTACGCAGCGCACTAAAGATCTTACTGGTTCAGCTACAATCATCAATGAAAAAAACTTTGTTCAAGGTTCATTAGCTTCTCCAGAGCAATTGGTAATGGGTAAAGTAGCTGGTTTAAAAGTAACCTCAAATGACGGTGCACCAGGTTCTGGTAGTACTTTGCGTCTTCGCGGAGGAACTTCAATCAATGCATCGAATGATCCGCTTATTGTAGTAGATGGTGTTCCTTTAGATAACGGAGGAATTGCTGGTGCTGCTAACCCACTTTCTTTGATCAACCCAAATGACATCGCTTCGTTTGTAGTCTTAAAAGATGCCTCAGCTACAGCGATCTACGGATCTAGAGCTGCGAACGGAGTTATCCTCATCACGACTAAACGCGGGTCTGCAGCAAACGATGTTAAGGTTGTCTTAGATTCTAAAACATCTGTTTCAACAATTGCCAAATATTTCGATGTTTTAAGTGCTGACTCTTTAAGAAGCTTGGTCAATACGATTGGTACTGCTCAACAACAAAACTTATTAGGTGACGCATCTACAGATTGGCAACGCGAAGTTTTCCGCAGATCTTTGATCACAGATAACAACGTTTCAATTACAGGTGGTATTAAAAACTTCCCTTATCGTTTGTCTGTCGGTAATCGTATGGATAACGGTATTTTGAAGCGCGATCAATTCCAACGTACTTCAGTAAGTTTAAACATGAACCCAAGTTTGCTCGACAAGACTTTGCAAATCGAAGCGAACATGAAATATGTTCAAACAGGTTCATTTTTTGCAAACCGCGGTGCTTTAGGAGCTGCATTCTTCGATCCTACTCAACCGGTATATTCTGGTACAGAAGCATACGGTGGCTATTTTGAGTGGCTAGACAACAACAAGCCAAACACACTTTCGCCACGTAACCCACTTGGTCTTATTGAGCAATCTACTGACAAAAGCCGTGTGAACCGTGCCATTGCCAACGCAAAACTTACTTACAACTTGCCATCATTACCAAGCTTAAAGGCGGTAGTAAACGTTGGTGGAGATTACTCTGAAGGTACGGGTTACACCATCACACCTGCTGCTTCAGCTTCTGGATATTATACGCAAGGTCGTTACACGGAATATCGTACTTCAAAGTCAAACAAGTTATTTGAATCTTATTTGAACTACAATTCAGGTTCACGTTGGTCAAATCAAACCTTAGATGTAACTGCTGGTTACTCTTACCAAGATTGGGATACTGAAAGCCCGAATAATCCTGCTTGGAATGAAGCACAAGATAGCATCATTCAGCCTGCAACAGCGTTCCCTTTCTACACCCGTAACGTACTCATGTCTTACTACGGCCGTGCCATTTACAACCTAAATGGAAAGTATGTTGTTAACGTATCTGTACGTCGCGATGGTTCTTCAAGATTTAGCCCTGAAACTCGTTGGGGTATTTTCCCAGCTGCTTCTGCTGCTTGGATTATCTCTGAAGAAGCATTCATGAAAAACTCCTCTAAAATCAATATGTTGAAATTGCGTGCTGGTTGGGGTGTTACAGGTCAGCAAGATGGTATTGGTGATTACGCATACATTGGTAATTATTTCCAAGGTGCAACTACTGCACAATATGCTTTTGGTGGTCAGTACTACCAAGTATTGCGTCCGGCTGGTTTTGATGCAGGTTTGAAGTGGGAAACCACTACATCTTACAACATTGGTCTTGATTTCGGTTTCAAAAATGACCGTTTCTCTGGAAGTGTAGATGTATATCAAAAAGACACCAAAGATTTATTAGCTACTGTTCCAGTTCCAGCAGGCACGAACTTTACTAACGAAATCTTGACAAACGTAGGTGCTATGCAAAACCGTGGTATTGAAGTTTCTTTGAATACAGGTCTTGTTGCAACCAAGGACATGCGTCTTGATTGGTCGGTAAACGCCACTTACAACAAGAATGAAGTCATGAAGTTGTCTCAGGTTGTTGATACTACTTCACCAGGTGTATTGATTGGTGGTATTGGTGGTGGAATCGGTAACACGATTCAAGCACACCAACTTGGCTATCCAACTTACACTTTCTTTGTGCTTCAACAACAATACGATTCACAAGGTCGTGTGATTGAAGTAGGTTCACAGTCAGAAATCGACATGAATGGTGATGGCAGTATTACTGCAGCTGACAAATGGAAAGATACAAATGCTTTTGTTGATCAAAATGGAGATGGTATCATCAATGTCAAGGACCGCTACTACGCTGGTCAGGCTGCTCCAAAAATGTTCTTTGGTACTGCCTTGAACTTCCAATACAAAAAATGGTATGCTGGTCTTTCGGCTCGTGCAGAATTAGGTGCTACTATTTACAACAACATTCACTCTAATAGTGCAACCTTCCAAACTATAGATGGTACTAAAAAATACCTCAACAACATCAGTTCACTTTACTACCAAGATGAAGTTCAGCGCACAACTGCCAACCAGTTGATGTCGGACCACTATTTAGAAAGTGCCAACTTCCTTCGTTTGGACTTCATCAATGTTGGTTACAACTTTGGTAAGCTTGGTTTCTCTAAAGACAAAGTAGGCTTAAACGTGAACCTTGTTGTTCAAAATGCTTTTGTCATGACAAAATATTCAGGACAAGATCCAGAAATTGGTAGCGGTATCGATAACAATTTCTACCCACGTCCACGCGTGTATTCAATTAACCTCACCTTTGATTTCTAATTCTTGAACTATGAAAAGATTAGTAGCATTTACAATAATTTCAGGAGCACTCTTGTTGTCTTCATGTGGCAAGAACCTGAACCAGTCACCTAAATATGGTCTCAATGCTGAGGCAGTTTACAGTGACCCGAATAATTACATCAAAGTATTAGCAAAACTATACACTGGGATGTCCATGACCGGTAATCAAGGTCCTGCGGGGCAGGCTGACATCGCTGGTATTGACGAAGGATTCTCAGCGTATGTTCGCGTACTTTGGAACCTTCAAGAATTGCCTACAGACGAAGCCATTTGTGGTTGGAATGACCCAGGTATTCCGGACTTAAATAAGTCACAATGGAATGCAGACAACGTTTGGATTAAAGGAATGTATTACCGTATTTTCTACCAAATAACGCTTTGTAACGAGTTCATTTGGCAAGCACGTGAAGAGAAACTCAATGAGCGTGGCTTCACGGCGGCACAAGTAGCCGATATCAAAATGATGGTCAATGAAGCTCGCTTCTTACGTGCATTGGCTTATTACCATGCCATGGATCTTTTTGGTAATGTTCCTTTCGTTACAGAAGAAGATCGCGTAGGTGCTTTCAATCCGGAACAAATTATGCGTGCGAACCTTTTTGCATACATTGAGTCTGAAATCAAGGCAATCGAAGACAACTTAACTGCACCTGCAGCTGTTGCTTACGGGCGTGCTTCTAAAAGTGCAGCACATGCATTGATGGCGAAAATGTACTTGAATGCTGAGACTTACCTTGGTGCAGGTAATTCAAGAAATGCAGAATGTGCTACCTACTGTGAGAAAATCATCAATACAGGAGCTTTCCAACTTGATGACGTTTACCAAGATGTCTTCTTAGCAGACAACCACACTTCACCAGAAATCATTTTCCCAATTGTTTATGACGGCTTATACGCACAAACTTGGGGAGGAACAACCTTTATGATTTGTTCTGCACTTGGTGGCTCAATGGTGGCTGCAGATTACGGTGTAAATGGTAAATGGGCTGGTAACCGCGCTACGCGTCCGTTCATTGAGAAATTCACTGATTCTACTGAAGATTCACGTTGGATGTTCTACACGACAGGTCAGCAAATTGACATCACATCAATGAGTACCTTTACGCAAGGTTATGCCAACCCGAAGTACAAGAATAAAACGAAAGATGGTCTCAATGGTTCTAATAACGCTACTTCAGCGCATGTAGATGTTGATTTCCCAATGTTCCGCTTAGCAGATGTATACTTAATGTACGCTGAGGCTAAATTCAGATCAGGTGACCAAGGAACAGCCTTGACTTACATGAATTATATCCGCGAGCGTGCTTACGGAGATGCTACTCATAACTACACTTCACTTACCTTGAACGATTTCTTAGATGAGCGTGCACGTGAGTTGAACTGGGAGTGTACGCGTCGTACGGATCTTATTCGCTTTGGTCTTTTCACCAGCAACTCTTATGTATGGCCATTTAAAGGTGGAGATGCAGCAGGTTTAGGCGTAGAAGATAAATACAATCTTTACCCAATCCCAACATCAGACGTCGTTCTGAATCCTAATTTACAGCAAAACCCAGGTTACTAATATTTAACTTGTTGATTGATGGAAAGGGGGGGTCTTCGGATCTCCCTTTTTTTATGCACTCATCTAAAGAAAAAAAGATTGAAATAAAAGTTATTGCCTTTTAACAAGAGCAAATAATACCGGTTCTTCTTTAATGAATTGATTTTTTTAAAACTGATAACAATAGGAAATCCGAGTCAAAGGTTGTGTTCCGTTTGCTCTGATTCTAAATCCAACTTGTAGTTTTAAATCATGGTGCTTTGGTAGTTCAACTGCAGCGCCAAAGAAATAACGCCATTGCGTAGTAGCACCGCTTACAAGCACTCCTGTTGGTGTATTAAAAACAGTAGCATTCCAACGATAAAAATGCTCAGCACTCATGCATGGACTAAGCGGAAAATTCTTGATGTCATAACCAAGACTCAGTTTGTTGCGCCAAAGACTGCTAGTTTGTTCATTGAGTTGAAAGCCCCACTGTTGCGTGCTGCTCCAGTTTAGGGTCAGTCTTTTTGGTCCAGCATCTAATAAGTCAAACACGTTCATCTTGAAACCAATCTGAAATCGATGTGCAAATAAATCGCGTTGCAGCGCAAACTGATTGCCTTTTTCATTGCTTACAAAGCGGTAGGCACCTTCTAATTGAATCCCGTCATAAATTTTATATTGCTGTGAAACGTCTATAAATAAACGATCAAAGCCCTTGCCTAGATTGCGTCGATTCCCAATAGTGAATTCTGAACTGAATTTTTTATTCCAGTTTTTTTTCAGACCAGCATCTAACCATAACCCTGTTTGGGCAAAAGTATTGAGTGGCAAGAATAGGAGAGGAAAAAATATTTTTTTCATCAGTAGTAAACTAGAAAAGTACCAGCATCTGTATTTATACCGTTCTCTGTAATTTCAATGGTTTTTGCTATTTCTTTGTGCTCGTCAATATAAGGAGGGTTATCACTGATTGTATAGATTTTATAGGTGCCAACTTGCAAATTGGTGAATTCAAAGTCCCCAAAATTGTTTGTTTTGATATCTTCGTCAGGCACCGTATTGGTCCCATAGCATAGGTAAACATGTTTTTCAGCCATATATAATACAGTAGGGCTAAGAAAATCAGCACTTCCTTGATTGGCAATATCAATTGCAAAATTAGTAGTGCCGTTGTCTGGATCCGGCACATCCTTACGGCTTTTATAAATGAGCGTTAAGATATCATTACTTAAGGCCATCGTAAATTCCAATACGCCGAGTGCTGCAAGTTTACTCTTTACAGCCTGCGCAATTTCTACATTAGAATCACTGTAATTGAAACTAACCTCTAAACCAGTTCTGCCTTGTAGCATTGGGTCTGCGGTGCTTACCCAATTTGGATTTTTAAAATAGATATAGTAGTTGTTTCCATCTTTTACTTGGTTGAGCAAAAAATAGTCACCATGTTCGAGTTGTGCGCCGTTTGTAAAGGTAATTTGCTGTTTTTCTAATTCTCCTGCTGAAAAATTCTGGCCTGTAACGATACCCTTTATCGTTGAATTACCTCCGGGGCCTGGGTTCTTTTTGACGCACGAATTACTGATAAGAAAAAGTGTTGCACCAAGTATTAAATTTAGAAGCTTAGTTTTTAATAAATTTTTCATAAATACCATGTTGTGGAATTGAAATAAAATAGATGCCATTTTGTAATTGGGTCAGATCAATTTGTATGGTTTGGTTTTGAAAATGTATTGTTTGGATTACCTTTCCGGATAAATCGGTAAGATGAAGTTTTCCTTCACCTAATAGCCCTGAAACTTGAATTTGATCTGAACTAGGGTTCGGATAAATTTGAAGAGAGGGAATATTATTTTCTAGAACGCTGGCATTACAACTTCCAAACATATTGGCATCCATCCATGCTGTTCTATTTTGAATCCAGGTTTTTAAGTAATTAATTTCTTCTTGATAGGTTTGACCGATATAATTATTTGGCCAAACATAGGTGCCAAGAATTGGCCACTTTTGGTAGTGTCTTTGAGCGGGTGCTGTCAATATTAAGGCTACTGAATCGATATAATTAATGATCGATGCATCGCTGAGTACACCAGCTCTTAGGCTAGTCCACCTGCAATCTACTTCATTGGCAAACAAGGGGTCCTCGAGCATGCGGTTCCACCAAAAAGGGTTTTGCCAACCGCCGCCGCAGATGCTATTGAAATTGATTTCCCATCCTGTGGTTAGATTCCCTTGACAATAATTGGCATTACCCCAAGCAATATTGTAATCCCATAGTGGGCCGGCAACTAATTTGCCACCTTCGCTAAATCGCTTTTTATGCAAGTAGGTCGAGATGCGATAGCCATCTACATTTTTTGAAAGTTCAGTGATTAAAAAGTAGTCGATAAAGGAACCAACGTCAATGTAGGGTTTGTATCCAACGCTAGGGTCCGTAAAGTTGCTGCTCTTTAGCGCGACTTCCCAATCAGTAATGTAGTCTTGGATGTATGCTTTTTGAAGCGGATGAATGGTGTCTAGGTCTGGATCGTGAAATTGAAAGCCTATGGTGCCATTTCCCGGTGCTTGAGCGCTATATGGCGAATTCCATGCAATCTGGCCGCCAGCTGTTGTTTTATCAACTTTGACAATATAGCCTCCGGTCAGTTGGTTGTTTAAAGTATCTGTATATGCAGGTGCTTCTATACCAACTCTTCCAGGAGAAGCTTTTATTCGCTCCATAAAAACATAGACCCCAATATAGGTGTCATTTAAGATGACCTCACAAAATTGAGTGCGTGGCGCCCATCGACCTAGTTCATTGCCTAAACGATAGCTAAGTACATTTCGCATCAATGATTTATCAGTGTATGGAGCATAAAGAATCCAGTCGTTGTCTGAGGGCCAATCAAAAATGGAGGCATTATAGTTGCTTGAATCTGGGCCGCGTGTTTCAATGCCGTAAGATTTCTGTGGAAAATTACCCGATGATGAACCACGTCGTTCTATCGCTATTTGTCCGTAGAATTCATTAAAGTTATCTGTAATGTAGTTGAGCTGCCCAGGGCCATTGTTAATGATGCCCATCAAGCCGTCAATTTTTGGTTCATCAGGAATGGCTACCCCTCCAGTATTAATGACAACAATGGGTAAGTTTGAACTTGTTAAACTATTCTGAGCAAAGGGTTTTAACCACAATACGGCAACAAAAAATAAAATGCAAACCTTTTTCACGCCTGCAATTTACGTGAATTCTTGGCATAGTTCATCAGAAATGTACTGAAGCTAAGCAAGATCCATGAGACAGAAATACCCGCCAACCAGTCTCCGTATTTAGTGTAGAAGGTCTGGCCTGAGTGCAATTTTACTTGTTGAGAAAAAGCGCTTTGGGTCCAGTAGGCTGTTTTTTTAATGACTTTTCCACTCGGATCAATACTACCGCTTGTACCTGTATTGGCACTGCGCAAGACCCAGCGTCTGGTTTCAATGGCACGCAAGCGCGCAAAGGAAAAATGTTGTTTGTAGCCAGGTGTATCGCCCCACCATCCGTCATTGGTCAGGATACACAGCACTTGCGCACCTTGTTGAACCTGTCTTCTGACAAAATCACCATAAATAGATTCATAGCAGATAATGGGTGCAATTGAAATGATTTGTTGTTTTGAAGCATCGTTAGCATCAGGACCAAACCGAGCCACACGTTTTATATTGATAACCTTTGGCCCCGATTCTGTTCCTAAAGTCCCTGAAGAGCCTCCATTTTCTATGGCAATGGCAGAAAGAAATGGAAAATAGGCTGAGAACGGAATGAGTTCTACACCGGGTACCAATTTCGACTTATGTACATAAGTAACAGCTGGTGCTTTGTTATCAGCGTCCGGATTATTGTGTTGAAACTCTTTTGCTATCAGTAAAGAAGAGTTGTAATTTTCAAACCAACGACCACTGTTGGGTATTTCCTGGCTGGCAACCGAGTTTTTATTGTCAAATAAACGGGCTGTTGAGGCACCCACTAATAAATTGGCATTTGGCCATTTTTGAACCTGCTGAATTAAGGTTTGTCCAAATTGAAAACGATCTAGTTCCTCTTCGAGAAAAGACAAAGGTAGCGCTGTTTCCGGCGCAAGCACTAAGTCGGTTTGTGAGGTTACATGCCGATTTGCAAGCATGAGTATGGAGTCAGTGAATTTCTCATTGGAGGCTTCAGCTGTAAACTTCTCATTGTAAGGGTCCACATTGGGTTGAACCACTACCGCATTGAGATAAGAAGGGAATTTTTCAATGGCACGCAAACCCACAAAAGACAATAGCAATTGACTCACCAATATTGGCAATAGCAGCGCTCCAAGAATTGAAAAAATAATTCGGTTTCTTCTGGCAACCGTGCTATAATGGGTCATTAATTGAAAGAAAAGCAAGTTGATGAGTAATACCCATGCACTGCCACCAAGTGTTCCGGTCCATTCATACCATTGAATCCAACCTGTATGCACTGAAAAATAATTACCAAGTGTAAGCCAGGGCCAAGAAAGATCCCAGCGGTGGTGTCCAAATTCAAAAAGCACCCAAATCGGGATGAGCAACCAATAAGATATTTTTGAGGCCACTTTTCTATGGATGAAACTCCAGGCGCCAAAAACCAAACTCATGAGCAAGGCATTGACCGTAAAAGCCAAGACTGCACCGCTAAAAGACGCATTGGCTACCCACCAGGTACTGCCAATATTCCAAAGTAAAAAACTAAGGTAGGTCCAGAGCAATAAAATGATTGGTTTCTTGCCGCTTTCGATGAGAATTTTTCTGAGTTGCAAGAGCGGTAAAAAGCCCAAGAAAACAAAAGGCGTAAAACTGCCTGTATTCGGAAAGCCAACAATAAAGAGGGCGCTTGTTAGCAAGCTGAGTAATGCCGATTTTGATAACAAATTCATTGCTTCAAAAATAAGGATTATAGTTTGAAAAATTTGGGCAAAAAAAAAGCTCCACATGTGGAGCTTTTTTAATTTGATAAGATGTCTTATGCTTTGTTTTCCTCGAAAGGAACAACAGATACAAAAGAACGATTGTCTTTTTTCTTGCGGAATTCAACAAGACCGTCAGTTAAAGCAAATAGGGTGTGATCTTTACCGATACCAACGTTGTTGCCTGGGTGGTGTTGTGTACCACGTTGACGAACGATGATGTTACCAGAAATAGCAGCTTGACCACCAAAGATTTTAACACCTAGACGTTTGCTATGTGATTCACGACCGTTTTTCGAACTACCGACTCCTTTTTTGTGTGCCATGGTTTCTAATATTTAGTTCCCGAAGGAAATTATGCTTTAATACTTTTGATTGTGATCGCAGTGAATTGTTGACGGTGACCATTTTTAACACGGTAACCTTTGCGACGTTTTTTCTTGAAAACGATGACTTTGTCACCTTTAACATGTTCTAAAACTTCTGCGGTGACTTTAGCACCTTCTATAGCTGGGGCGCCAAGGGTTACTTTGCCAGCATCTTCAACTAATAAAACACGGTCAAACTCTAGTTTTTTACCTGCTTCAGCGTCAAGACGGTGTACAAAAACCTTTTGGTCTTTTTGCACTTTAAATTGCTGCCCTGCTATCTCTACAATTGCGTACATATAGCTTAAATTATTGTTTAATATTCCAAAATTGGTCTGCAAAGATAGTGATTTCAGTGCGACCGCCAAAAAAATAACAAACTTTCTTACGGTCGTTTTATCAATTTGTTGCCTTGGTTTTGGCAAAATTGATGAGTAACACGGCAAAGATAATCACAAACATGGCCACAAACTGTTGCCAAACAAGGCTTTCTCCGGTGGAAAGACCGATCAGGACCGCTACAATCGGTATAAAATAAGTGACGGCACTTGCTGCTAGTGCACTGGTTTGCGCGATAATTTTATTAAACAATACGACTGCAAAAGCAGTTCCGATTAAGCCGAGTGTGCTCACCGCTAAAAGGCCTTGCATTGCTTTAGGGTGGTTAGTGATTACATCTGGTGTTTCGAAGAGCAGAAAACAGATGAACGCGGGTAAAAATGCCATTGTAAAACCTCCGGTGGCTACTTCAAGGGGTTTATAATGCTGAAGCTTGTGTTTAATAGTATTGAGGCTAAGGCCATAAAGAACTGTTGCAAATACAATAGCGAGCGCCGGCCAAAGTTGCGCCTGACAAGTTGTTTTTTGACCAGCGAGTAAAAGCCAGCTGATGCCGCAAAAGCCAATGATGGTGCCAATTAATTGCTGCAGCACAATTCGATTTCTAAAAAGCAGAAAGCCAATGATTAAGGTAAAGACCGGCGTGAAGCTATTCATGATGCCTGCAATGCCAGAATCGAGACTTTGTTCAGCATAAGTAAATAGGAATGCAGGGATGAGGTTTCCACCAAGCCCCACGATGCAAAAGAAAAGAAGGTCGTGTTTTTGATGTAGCTTTTTAAATAGAGCAGGAAACATCGGGAGAAAAACCAAACCGGCCAATACAATCCGGAGACTTGCTACTTGTGCCGCACTAAATATGGCTTTCCCACTGGCGTCAAACATTCCAAGTTTCATTAGGATAAAAGAGCTCCCCCAAATGAGTGCAAGTAGGGGAATAAAAAGATAACTCAAGCGGCTTTTTGACATCTAACAAAGGTAGTAAAATCAATGGGTTGACGCGGTTTATTTCGCTTTTTCTGCATGCGGTAAAAATCGGATATTAACAAAATGTTGAAAAAACTCCCACAAACTCCCACTTATAGTGTCTAAACCCATGTAAAATAAGGGATTTGAGTTGTTAATAATTGTTAATATGTAACCTTTAATTGTTCTATACGTTAGAAGTTATCAACAAATGAAATTGTCTGTGGTAAAAAGTGGTAGGAATCCACTAATTTTACCCATTATAACGCTATGGCAGGACTAGTAGGTGAATTTGAGGTAAAATTGGACGAGAAGGGGCGCTTCCTTTTCCCGTCTGGCTTGCGCAAACAATTACCTGCGGTATCCCAGCGAGATTTCATGTTGAATAAAGGATTCGAAGATTGTCTTACGCTTTTTCCGCTACCAGATTGGGAGCGCATTAGTGAGAAGCTTTCCAAGATGAATTTATTCAAGCCAAAAAATCGAATGTTTTATAGGTTGTTTCACCAGGGCGCAAAGCAGGTCTCTTTAGACAATGCAGGTCGTATTTTGGTGCCTACAGCTTTAATGGAGCGCGTTGGCTTGGTTGCTGAAGTAATGTTAATTGCTTACAACGACCGCATTGAAATTTGGGATAAGTCTAGATACTTCGAAATGATCGAAGGAAACATGGCAGATTTCGCTGACTTGGCGGATGAAGTAATGGGTGACTTAGACAATGACAATTAACGAATCGTATCACGTACCAGTATTATTAAATGCTTGTTTGGAGGGTCTGCAAATCCAGCCAAATGGTATTTATGTCGATGTTACTTTTGGTGGCGGCGGTCATTCGCGCGCTATATTTAAACAACTCGACGCTTCAGGCCGTCTCATTGCCTTCGATCAAGACCCCGATGCGCTCGCCAATTTATGGGACGCTAGCAATTTTAATTTTGTCGCAGCCAACTTTGCTTTTCTTCAAAACCATTTGCGTTTACTTGGTATCAAGCAAGTGGATGGCATCTTAGCCGATTTAGGCGTTTCTTCCCATCAATTTGATACCGCTCAACGCGGCTTTAGTATCAGAGAAGATGCGCCGCTCGACATGCGGATGAATCGCAATGGTGGGCAGTCTGCAGCCGAGCTTATTGCTACTGCCGATGAAGCTAAATTGGCAAGCATACTTTATGAATACGGTGAGTTGCGCAATTCAAGAGCACTGGCGGCACAATTGGTGCGTCAGCGCGAAAATGCGCCGATACTCACTACGTTCGGCCTAATGAAAGCGCTTGAGCGTTTCGCGCCTAAATTCAAAGATCACAAGTTTTATGCTCAGGTTTTTCAAGCGTTCCGCATTGAAGTCAATCAAGAGTTGCAGGTACTTAAAGATTTCCTAGAGCAAGCTGCGCAAGTTTTAAAGCCGGGTGGACATTTAGTAGTGATGTCTTATCATTCTTTAGAAGACCGCTTGGTCAAAAATTTCATGAAACGCGGCAGTTTTTCTGGTGAACTCGATAAAGATTTCTTCGGCAACGTCAATAAACCTTTTTCAGAAGTGAATCGCCACCCAATTGTGGCTGATGAGCAAGAGTGTGCGCTTAATTCCAGAGCGCGTAGTGCAAAATTAAGAATCGCAAAACGCAATGGCTAAGCAAGAAACAACCCAACAAAAGTCGACCAAGACGAATAAATCAAGTGCTTTTGCGCAGATTTTGAATGGCGATTTCTTGACCAGAGAGTTCGTGCTCAACAACCTCAATTATATCTTTTTTATCATGTTGCTTTTATTGATCCTGATCTCTAAAGGCTATTATGGAAAGCAAATCAACAAAGACATCGACAACGCCCAACGCAATTTAGATCAGCACGCTGCTGAGTATATAGAAGCAAAAGCGCGCCTAGAATTGGTGACCCGACGCTATCGCATGGCAAAAAGGCTCGAATCTAGAGAGCTCAAGGAAACTAAAAATGCAACCAAAGTAATCCGCATCAAACAGGTCAAACATGAGCAAGAATAAAAGCCATCTTTATCGCCGTGCCTACCTGATTTATTTTGGGTTTGTTTTCATCATGGGAATGGTACTTTACTCTACCCTAGATCTTCAGATCAATGGCCCAGGTGTTGCTTTTGAAACCAATGAAGGTCAACTGCCAACGCGCGTTGTAAATAGAGTGCCAAGAATGGGTCAAATTCTGGACAGAAATGAGGTGCCATTAATTACGAGCGTCACTTTTTACGACATCTACATGGACCCAACGGTTGTCGAGGAAAAATTGTTTGACGCAAAGGTCAGTGAGTTAGCGCAAGGTTTACATGGCTTATATCCAGAAGACTCATCGCGGTCTTACGAAGAAAAAATCAGAAAAGCCCGTGCCAATGGCGTTCGTTATTTACTGATCCGCAGAAAAGTGACCAACTACGAGCGTAAACGCCTGCGTAAGCTCCCCATTTTTGAGCTTGGCCAAATGAAGGGAGGAATCATTGATAACGTAGAAACTATTTTGCGCAAAAAACCTAATGGCAACTTGCTCAATAGAACTTTAGGTTATTACAAAGACCTTGATGGCAAGCCGTTCCGTGTTGGTATTGAAGGTGCTTATTACGAATATTTAAAAGGAGAAGACGGCAAAGAAGTAGAGCAGCGCATTTCTTCAGGTTGGAAAAAAACAGGCAAGGTGCTCAAAGAAGCTATTGAAGGAGCTGATGTGATTTCCACAATTGATAAAGAAATCCAGGAGGTTGCTCATTCTGAACTTGAAAAACAAATGATTTTCATGAATGCTGAGCATGGTTGTGTCATCTTGATGGATGTCAAAACAGGTTATGTCCGAGCAATTGCCAACCTCACCAAAGTTGAAGAAGGCAAGTACACTGAAAGTTACAATTACGCCATTGGCTACCTCGAAGTACCAGGCTCAACTTTTAAGTTAGCTTCATTAATGGCTGGCCTCGAAGATGGTAAATTTAAAATTACAGACAAAGTCAATGCTGGTGGGCGTTATTCGGTTGGTGGTTCGAGTATGTCTGACTCCAACCACGGGATGGGTTACGGCACCATCACTATCCAGCAGGCTTTTGAAAAATCTTCTAATGTCATCTTGCAATTGATGCACCGTGTGTATCGCAATCAGCCTGAGCAATTTATTGCGCAACTCAAGCGCTTTGGCCTCACAGAAAAACTCGGTATCACACTTGAAGGTGAGCCGCGTCCGGATGTAGCGACGCCGGGTTCTAAAACTTGGTCAGTGTTGTCTTTACCTTGGACTTCAGTGGGTTATGAAGTAAGACAAACGCCTTTGCAAACGCTTGCTTTTTACAACGCCGTTGCCAACAATGGCAAGTTGGTCAGACCACTTTTCGTCGAGAAAATCAAGCGCAATGGTCAGGTCATCAAAACATTTAAGCCAGTTGTACTCAATCCACAAATTTGTTCAACTCACACGCTTAAAATATTACAAAACTGTCTAGAAGGTGTCATGCTTCGCGGTACAGGTCGTTCGTTAAAAAGTTCTTTGTTTACGATCGCGGGTAAAACCGGAACAGCCGTACTTACTGCTGCGGGTGGTGGTTATGGAACCGCAAACGGAAAATCGTATCAAGCATCATTTGTGGGCTATTTCCCGGCAAAGAAACCCATCTACTCTTGTATTGTCGTGATTTCAAAACCACAAAAGGCATATTACGGTGCGGCTGTATCAGGAACTGTATTTGCAGAAATTGCCAATAAGGTTTATGCGTCGGCCTTGCAATATCATAGAGCGGTAAATGACCCAAGAGCCAAATTTTCCAATGAAATCCCGATGGTGAAAAGCGGTGCTGCCAATGACTTAAAATATGTCATGAAAGAGCTCAATGTGCGCTACCAGCAAAACAACGAAGCTGAATGGCTAAAAGGCGATACCACGGATCAGCGCCTAGAAGTTTCTCGAAAGGTGATCACCCAGAAAAAGGTTCCTAATGTATTGGGAATGACGGCAAAAGATGCCGTGTATATCCTTGAAAGAAAAGGCTTGGTAGTCACATTGAAGGGCCTAGGCCGTGTAGTGAGTCAGTCTATTGCACCCGGGAATCAAATTGTTAAAGGACAAGTCGTACAACTCAAATTAAATTAGCATGCAACCCTTGAATCATTTGTTAGTAGCAGTAGTCGGTCAGCACATCCAAGGTGAGCTTACTCAGACCATCGCTTCCATTGAATTTGATTCAAGAAAGGCCGCCGCAAATACCATTTTTGTCTGTATCGTAGGTTCACAAGCCAACGGACACAAATATGTACAGCAAGCTTATGCACAAGGATGTCGGGTTTTCATTACCCAAGAAGCGGTAGACTTAGCACCAGATGCTTGTGTTTACCAAGTTCAAAACACCAGTGCTGCGTTGGCGCAATTGGCTTGTGCATTTTATGGCCACCCTTCAAAAGAGCTGAAACTTGTAGGTGTAACGGGCACCAATGGCAAAACGACTACCGCAACTTTACTCCACGACCTATTCACCACATTGGGTTATAAAGCAGGCTTGTTGTCAACGGTGGTCAATAAGATTGAACAAGAAGCCATCGTGTCTACACATACTACCCCAGATCCAGTTAGTCTCAATGCTTTGCTCAGACAAATGGTGACGGCAGGTTGTACACACTGTTTCATGGAAGTGAGTTCGCATGCCATTGATCAACATCGCATTGGCGGGCTTCATTTTGAAGCAGCTGGTTTTACCAATATTACGCATGACCACCTCGATTATCACCACACTTTTGCTGAATATCTAAAGGTTAAAAAAGCATTTTTTGATGGCCTAGACGCTTCGGCTTTTGCACTCGTGAACGCCGATGATAAAAATGGTTCGGTCATGTTGCAAAATACCAAGGCCAAGAAACTTACCTATGCACTCAGAACTCCTGCTGATGTAAAAGGAAAAATCATAGAAAACAGTTTGGCTGGTTTGGTTTTGCAAATCAATGGCCAAGAAGTGCATACGCGTTTAGTTGGCGCCTTCAATGCCTCTAATTTATTGCTAGTCTATGGTTTGGCAGTTGGTTTGGGCGAAGCACCGATGGAAGTTTTGCGTGTAATTAGTCAATTGAGCCATGTTGCGGGTCGTTTTGAATATGTCAAGAGCCCAAAAGGAATCACGGCTATTATCGATTACGCACATACACCAGACGCGCTAGAAAATGTACTTGCTACCATTGCTGCTTTCAGAAAAGGAAGCACCAAAGTGTTTACTGTAGTGGGTTGTGGTGGTGACCGCGATAAAGAAAAGCGTCCTAAAATGGCTTCTATTGCTGCCGCTAAAAGCAATCAAGTCATTCTTACCTCTGATAATCCGCGCTCCGAAGATCCAAATCAAATCTTAAAAGACATGGAAGCGGGTCTAGGGACTGAGGAAGCGCTCAATACACTTTCCATTGTTGATCGTCAGCAGGCTATTAAAATGGCGATCATGCTGGCACAGCCTGGGGATATCATATTGGTGGCTGGTAAAGGCCACGAAACCTACCAAGAAATCAATGGTGTGAAAACCGATTTCGACGACGTAGCAATTACACAAACCTTGTTTAACCAACTCGATAAATAACATGCTTTATTACCTATTTTCTTGGCTCGATCAACTCAATGTACCTGGTGCAGGTTTGTTTCATTACATTTCCTTTCGCGCGGCATTGGCACTCATTTTTTCCTTGATTGTTTCGGTCATTATCGGTAAAAGAATCATCAATAAGTTGCGCGTGCAGCAAATCGGTGAAACGGTCCGCGACCTCGGTTTGGCGGGTCAAATTGAAAAATCCGGAACACCAACAATGGGTGGCTTGATCATCTTAGCCGCTATTTTGGTGCCGACACTCTTGTTTGCCAAGCTGCATAACATTTATGTCATCACTATGTTGGTAGCTACCATCTGGTTAGGTGCTATTGGCTTCATTGATGACTACATCAAAGTATTTAAGAAAAACAAAGAAGGATTAAAAGGAACCTTTAAAGTCATTGGTCAAATTGGTGTTGGACTTATCGTGGGGTCTATTCTTTATTTTTCGGACGAAGTAGTGGTTCACAAGCGCGTCGATGCCGACTACAAATTACAAGCCGACGAAACTTATGTTACGCATGAGCACGTGCAGTCTGAAGGCGAGACCTACAAATGGATCAAAACCGACGACATGACCACTACCATTCCTTTTTTCAAAGGAAATGAGTTCAATTACAATTGGTTGATTGGTGATGTCAATAAATCTTATGGTTGGTTGCTCTTTATCCCAATTGTGATCTTTATCGTGATTGCGGTTTCTAATGGCGCCAACATGACAGATGGTCTTGATGGTCTGGCAACAGGAACCTCTGCAATTGTGGGTATTGCACTTGCGGTTTTGGCCTATGTAAGTTCACATGCCAAATTCGCCGATTACCTGAATGTCATGTACATTCCAGAAGCTGAAGAGTTGGTGATTTTTATTGCCGCGTTTGTTGGGGCTTGTATTGGTTTCTTGTGGTACAACGCGTTTCCAGCTCAAGTATTCATGGGCGATACCGGAAGCTTGGCTTTGGGTGGTATCATTGCTGTTTTTGCCATCGCCATCCGCAAAGAATTACTCATTCCAGTGCTTTGTGGCATTTTCTTGATTGAAAACGTATCGGTCATGCTACAGGTTGGCTATTTCAAATATAGCAAGCGGCGCTTTGGCGAAGGCAGGCGCATTTTTCTGATGGCACCTTTGCATCACCATTATCAGAAAAAAGGGATTCACGAAGCAAAAATTGTAGCGCGCTTCTGGATTATTGCTGTATTACTAGCGGTTGTAACAATTGTTACCCTCAAATTGAGATAACATGACTCAAAAAATGCAAAAATTAATCATACTTGGTGCCGGTGAATCTGGCGTGGGCGCAGCCATTCTCGGCAAAGCGAAGGGGTATGATGTTTTTGTATCTGATGCTTCGGCTATCAAAGCATCTTTCCAAAAAGAATTGCAAGCAGCAACAATTGAATTTGAATCGGAGCGGCATACCATGTCGCGTATTTTAGCTGCAGACCTCATTATTAAATCCCCAGGAATTCCGGAAAAAACTGCGCTCATGAAAGCCATTCGTGAGGCAGGGATTAAAGTCATTTCTGAAATTGAATTTGCGGGTTATTATTCAAAGGCCAAGCACATTTGCATTACAGGTAGCAATGGCAAAACAACCACTACCATGCTTTGCCATCACATTTTGAAAAAAGCGGGCCTCAATGTCGGTTTGGCTGGAAATGTCGGGCAAAGTTTTGCCAAGCAGGTGGCTCAAGAAAACTATGATTATTATGTGTTGGAATTGAGCTCTTTTCAGCTCGACGACATGTTTGATTTCAAAGCAGACATCGCCATCCTGACCAACATTACACCTGATCACCTCGATCGCTACCATTATGAATTGCAGAACTACGTCAACGCCAAGTTTCGCATTTTACAAAATCAAAGCGCCGCAGATTTTTTCATTTACAATGCCGATGATCCAATCATTGCTGCACAAATGAAAACAAGTAAAACGGCCGCTCAACTTCGCCCTTTTTCTATGAAGCAAACCATAGCTGAAGGCGGATACGCAACAACAGAACAACTCAACATCAACATAAACAAACAACAACTTACCATGTCTATTCACGAATTAGCTTTAAAGGGTAAACACAATACCCAAAATGCTTTGGCCGCAGGAATTGCTGCCAGGCTAGTAGAAATCCGCACAGAATTAGTGCGCGAAAGCCTTGAAGATTTTGTCAATGTCGAACACCGCATGGAGTTCGTGGCTAAAGTCAACGGCATTGAATTTATCAATGATTCCAAAGCAACAAATATCAACGCGGCTTGGTTTGCTCTAGAATCTATGGAGAAACCAACTGTATGGATTGTTGGAGGTGTCGATAAAGGCAATGACTATTCTGAACTATTTGATCTTGTTGCTCAAAAAGTAAAAGCAATTATTTGTTTAGGCGTGGATAATCAAAAAATCATCGAAGCCTTCCAAGATAAAGTTGCCCATATCGTAGAAGCGAAATCTGCTACAGAAGCAGTTGCTTATGGATACCGTTTGGCTGAGAAGGATGAAACTGTTTTGCTTTCTCCGGCTTGTGCCAGTTTTGACCTTTTTGAAAGCTACGAAGACCGCGGTCAGCAGTTCAAACAAGCGGTGCGCATGCTCTAATAAAGTTCCATGAGATCCTATCTGAAATACCTCAAAGGCGATCCAGTTATTTGGATCATTACCTTACTAATGATGGCTTTTTCATTGGTAACGGTATATAGTTTTGTGCCGATTTTGATCAAAATTGAGGGTGGGTCTCCGTTTCTTTATCTGTTCAAGCATTTGGTGTATGTCGTACTCGGCTTTGGAGCCATGTTTGTCATCCATCGGGTTCCGGCTAAATACATTAGTCAGCTCGCCAAATTCGCTTATTACCTCGGTTTAGCATTGCTTTTATTTACTTGGTTTTTTGGAGCAGAGGTAAATGGGGCAGGGCGTTGGATCCGCATTCCTTTCGTAAATCTCACTTTTCAATCCTCAGATTTTGCCAAGCTGGCTTTGATCATCTATTTGAGTAAGTTGTTGGTGCGCAAGCAGCAAAAATTTGACAATTGGAAAGAAGGAATTTTCCCGCTTCTCATCCCGATAGGGCTCACCTGTTTTCTGATCTTAAAAGATAATTTCTCAACTGCAGCCATGCTCTTTTTATTGAGTATGATCATGCTTTTTATTGGACGAGTTCCCTTATTAAAGCTTCTTACGCTTGCGGGCATAGGGGTTGGTATCGTGGTTATGGTGGTTGGTGCACACTTGACTTTTCCTGACGCAAATATTCTACCGCGTTATGATACCTGGATGAACCGCATCAATAATAGGGTAGATGCCACCAATCAGAGCATCGAAAGTTTGCAGGCTAATCAACAAGCCAACAATGCCAAGTTGGCCATATCTGTGGGTTCTGTATTTGGTCAGGGCGTAGGAGACGGCAAGCTCAAAGAGTTTTTACCAGAGGCTTATGCCGATTTTTATTACGCCACGTTTGTTGAGGAATTTGGTTCAGGAGCAGCTTTGGTCTTAGTCTTTCTCTATCTCATTTTACTGTATCGAATGATCCGCATCTCGCTGAAAACCACTGACCTTTTTCAAAGTTATGTCTGTATGGGAATCGGTATTCATTTACTCACGCAAGCGAGCATCAATATGTTGGTATGCACAGGCGTTTTTCCCGTAACGGGTCAAAACATGCCCTTTTTAGCAATGGGAGGTTCGGCGCTGGTGATGGCTTGTATTTCAATAGGAGTAGTGCAGTCCTTTGCTAAAGAATTAAAGCCCGCAAACAAAGAAGAAAATTTTGAAGAATTAGCATAGATGATCAAGAGAGTAATCATTTCAGGAGGAGGAACTGGCGGGCATATTTTCCCTGCTTTGGCTATTGCCGATGAAATTAAAAATCGCAATCCAAAAGCTGAAATTTTGTTTATTGGAGCCCGTGGCCGCATGGAGATGGAGAAAATCCCACAGGCAGGTTATGAAATAATCGGCTTGCCTATCGCAGGATTACAAAGAAAACTTACTTGGAAAAATCTTCTGTTGCCCTTCAAATTAATCAGAAGTTTTTATTTGGTTTATAGTGTCATTAAGAAATTCAAACCAGAACTAGTAATAGGCGTAGGCGGTTATGCCAGTGGGCCAACTTTACAAATGGCACAGTTGCTCCAGATTCCAACCTTACTTCAAGAACAGAACTCGTATCCGGGCAAAACCAATAAAATCTTAGCCAAAAAAGCAAAGGCCATTTGCGTGGCTTATCCTGGGATGGAGCGCTTCTTTGCTCAAGAAAAAATTTCTTTTACCGGAAATCCGGTTCGTGCAAATTTAGCTATTGACCTTCATCCACTTCGTGCAGAAGCAGCTGGTTTTTTTGGTTTGGAACAAGATAAGCCCACCCTATTGATTATTGGAGGCAGTTTAGGAGCGCTTACTTTAAATGAGAGCATGCACGCTGCGCTTGCGGCTACTCAAGAAAAAAACTTACAAGTACTTTGGCAATGTGGGAAATCCTATGACGCCAAATTACAGCAAAACGATAGTGCCATGCCTGCCAATGTCAAGGTCTTGCCTTTTATACAACGCATGGACCTCGCTTATGCTTTGGCTGACGTGATCATTTCAAGAGCAGGCGCATTGTCGGTGAGCGAACTGGCCTTGGTTGGAAAGCCTTGTATTTTAGTACCATCGCCAAATGTAGCCGAAGATCATCAAACTAAAAACGCACTTTCTTTGGTTGATCAGCAAGCGGCTCTCCTCATTAAGGATACCGACGCCAGAGCTCAACTCATGCAAACTTGTTTTGACTTATTGGCAGCAGCTGATCAAAAGCAAGTGCTTTCTGAAAATTTAAAAGCGCTTGGCTTGCCATTCGCTACCCAAAATATTGTGGATGTCTGTGAAAAAGTTGTAGCCTAATGAAAGCACTTTCCACCTATCAAAATATTTATTTTATCGGTATCGGTGGTATCGGCATGAGCGCTTTGGCGCGTTATTTCCACTTTGCTGGTTACCATGTTGCTGGCTATGACAAAGTTGAAACGCCCTTGACCCAGGCTTTGGTTGCTGAAGGTATTTCAATACATTATGATGATTTGGGTTCAGGGCTTGCTCAAACTTATCAAAATCCTGACCAAACGTTAGTCGTTTACACACCAGCCATTAAGGCACTTGCCGAACTGACATATTTCCAAGATGCTGGTTTTCAGATTGTCAAACGCTCAGAGGTTTTAGGAGCCATTTCCAGATCTTTTCAAGCGTTATGTGTGGCAGGGACACACGGCAAAACGACCACAAGTTCCATGCTGGCTCATTTGCTAACCGATATCGGAACGGGCTGTACGGCCTTCCTTGGTGGAATCGCCTCTAATTTTGAATCAAATTTGGTATTGCACGCCAAGAGCCCATACGCTGTTGTTGAAGCAGACGAATTTGACCGTAGTTTTTTGCAGCTATCGCCTTTTGCAGCCATCATTACAGCAGCCGACCCAGACCACCTCGATATTTACGGAACCCCAGAGGCTTTCAAAGAAGGCTTTGGTCAGTTTGCGCTGCGCATTGACCCTGCTGGTTTATGCGTGCAAAAAGAGGGCTTGAACCTACCTGCATTAAGTAAAATCAAAACCTATGCACTCCATTCCGATACGGCTGATTACAGTGCTGCTAATTTGCGTTTTGAGAACGGATTTCAACTTGCAGATTTCAGATTGGGCACTCAGGTTTGGGAAGGTGTAGTACTCGGTTTGCCAGGAAGTCATAATGTGGAAAATGCTTTAGGTTGCGTGGCGCTATTGCTCGAACTCGGATTTGAAGCCGAAGCGATAAAAGCAGCTTTGCGTCGTTTCAAAGGTGTCAAAAGGCGTTTTGAATACCATGTGCGCAAGCCAGACCTCATTTATATTGACGATTACGCACATCACCCCGAAGAAATTCATGTGCTCCTGAGCTCTGTGAAAGCCATGTATCCAGAACTACCTATTACCGGTATTTTTCAACCGCACTTATTCTCTCGCACCAAAGATTTCGCAGAAAAATTTGCTGCCGAACTTAGTGTGCTCGATCAATTGATATTGCTGCCAATTTACCCCGCCCGCGAGGAACCTTTGCCAGGAATAACCAGCGAATGGCTTTGCGAAATGAGTACGGCAAAAAACAAAAAAGTTTGGCAGGTGAATGAGGTGCTGGAATTTGCCAAAACCTTTAAAAAAGGTGTGCTGCTAACTATTGGCGCTGGGGATATTGACCGCTTGGTTGCGCCGCTTTCGAATTATTTAAACGACAAAAGCTAGTTCAATGAAAAAATGGTTAAAAATTACGCTTTGGTTGTTGCTTTTCATTTTGGTGAGTGTGGTCTTTTTCTTTGCTGTAAAGGAAGAGAACAGCAAATTATTGCGCACACCTGACATCGCTATTCATGTCGAAGGGGAAAGTGCCTTTCTTACTGAAAAGGAATTACTCGATCGCTTAAAAATTCGCAATTTATTTCGTCAACAAATGGCGGTGGGCGAGCTTAAAATTCATACCATAGAACGCAATATCAAGGCCATGCCCGAGGTGAAAAAGGCGGAAGTCTACAAGCACATCGGCAACAAGTGGGAAATCCAACTCGAATTGCGCAAACCAATTGCCAGAATCTTTAATCAGCAGGGCCAAAGCTATTACCTTGATCAAGACGGTTTTATGATGTACAGATCGGCACTTCACACGGCCCGAGTCTTGGTTTTTTCCGGGGCTATTAACGATCCCTACAACCCGCGTCTCCACTGTAGTTTTATTAACAATGGTACTTTGAAAAGTTCTCAAAAAATTGATCAAATCTACCGGATTTCAAATTATGTTTGTAACGATCCACTAATGCACAAATTAATCGGTCAAATTCACCTTCAAAAAAATGGTGATTTTGTCCTTATTCCGTTGCTAGGAGATCAAAAAATCATCTTTGGAGCAGCGCCAAACTCAGAACTTGTCCAAGACAAATTCGAAAGACTGAAGCACTTCTACAAAGAGGCGCTACCGCATGAAGGTTGGAATAAATACAAAGAAATAAGTGTCAAATATGAAGGACAGATCGTTTGCAGAAAAAGATAAAGCGCCAGAGGTAAAACGTACGCGTGTAGTTGTGGGTCTTGATATCGGGACCACCAAAATCGCTTGCTTTGTAGGTCGCAAGAATGAGCACAACAAAATCGAAATCATTGCCATGGGAAAAAGTGAATCCTTGGGCGTCATGAGAGGAGTTGTGTCAAATATCGAGCGAACTGTTCAATCCATCAACGCAGCTGTCGAAGCGACACAAAACGCCGTTGATGGCAACCTTAAAATTAAAAATGTACACGTTGGTATTGCTGGGCAACACATCAAAAGCAAGCAACACCGCGGTATCTATACCCGCAGAACCGTTAACGGAGAAATCTCACAAGCCGACATCGACTCTTTCGTAGACGACATGTACCAATTGGTCATGAATCCGGGCGAGGAGATCATCACCGTTATTCCACAAGAATACATCGTTGATGGCGAGCCAGAAATCAAAGATCCAATCGGTATGGGTGGTGTTCGTTTGGAGGCTAACTTCCACATCATCAGCGGTCAGGTAACCAACGTAACCAATATCACGCGCTGTATTGAGCGTTCGGGCCTCAGTGTCAAAGACATCATCTTAGAGCCAATTGCTTCTGCTGAGTCTGTACTATCTGAAGAAGAAAAAGAAGCCGGAGTTGTTTTGGTTGACATCGGTGGTGGTACTACTGACGTCGCTATTTTCCACGATGGTCTCATTCGCCACACAGCCGTTATTCCTTTTGGGGGCAACGTGATCACACAAGACATCAAAGAAGGCTGTCGCATTATGCAGCGCCAAGCAGAAATGCTCAAAGTAAAATTTGGTAGCGCTTTAGCTTCTGAAAGCAAGGAAAACGAAGTTGTTTGTATTCCAGGGCTTAAAGGTCGCGAACCAAAAGAAATTACCCTTCGCAATTTGGCCAGCATCATTCAGGCCAGAATGGAAGAAATCATCGAATTAGTGAACCTCGAAATCAGAAATTCTGGCTACGAGAAAAAACTCATCGGTGGAATTGTTGTTACCGGTGGTGGTTCACAATTGAAGCACCTCACTCAACTCATCGAATACCTCACAGGAATGGATGCCCGTATTGGATATCCAACTGAGCACTTGGCGAACACCAATGACCTCGACAAATTGGCGAGTCCAATGTTTGCAACTGGTATTGGTTTGGTACTCAAAGGTTTTGAAACTGTTGAAGCAGCGCTCCCTTGGGAACAAAGCAAAGCTGATGCAGCTCAGGCCTCAGACGTCCAAGATGAAAAGCACCAAGAAAAAATCATCACACACTCGAACATAGAACGTCGTGGAAAATTCTTCAATCGCATCCTAGATCCGCTCAAGAGTTTTTTCAACGATGAAGACGATCAAGATATTTAGCAAGCAACTAGAAAAGAAACCGAACAATGGAAATGGAATTTGACCTCCCTAAGCACGACAAACCACAAGCGCAATCGATCATCAAAGTTATTGGTGTAGGTGGCGGTGGATCAAACGCCGTGAATCACATGTACTTGCAAGGAATTGCAGGCGTTGACTTCATCGTTTGTAACACCGATTGCCAGGCGCTTGATATTTCTCCTGTACCCTTTAAAATTCAATTAGGCCCAAACCTAACTGAAGGGCGTGGAGCTGGTATGATCCCAGAAGTAGGGATGAATGCCGCGATGGAAAATATCCAAGAAATCCGCGAATTGTTGTCAAAAGACACCAAAATGGTTTTTGTCACGGCCGGAATGGGTGGTGGTACCGGTACTGGTGCTGCGCCTGTTATTGCGCAAGTGGCACGTGACCTCGGAATTTTAACCGTAGGTATCGTTACAGTACCTTTCAATTTTGAAGGTCGCAAAAGACGCCAGCAAGCTGAAGAAGGTCTAGAGCGCATGCGTCAGAATGTAGATACACTCCTCATTATTAACAATGAAAAATTGCGTGAGTTCGGACGCAATATGTCGTTGTCAGAGGCGTTTTCTCATGCCGATGACGTATTAACTGTTGCTGCCAAAGGTATTGCTGAAGTTATTTCTGTTACTGGTTCAATCAATGTTGACTTCAACGATGTCAATACAGTGATGCGCAACTCTGGCCACGCTATTATGGGTAGTGCCATTGCCTCCGGAAAAGACCGCGCTATTCAAGCCGTTCAAGCGGCCCTTAGCTCACCGCTTCTCAACGACGACAACATCAGTGGCGCGCGTTATGTCCTCTTGAATATCAGTTATGGTGATCAAGAAGTCATGATGGATGAAATCACTGAAATCACTGACTATATTCAAGAAGCGGCTGGTTCTACCGCAGATGTCATTTGGGGTCATGCCAAAGACGCTTCTTTAGCAGATCAACTCAGTATCACAATTATTGCCACTGGTTTCTCTTCTTCATCTGTTTCAACCTATGCACAAGCACCGGAAAGAACAGTTGTAGTTCTTGAAGAGGAGCAAAAACAAGAAATTGTGGCGCCCTTGAGTTCTCCTTTTGAACGCATAGCAACAGCTCCAATCGCTGAAGCATCAAATGAACCGTTCATCAAAGAAGTACAGGCGGAAGTTGCACCAAGTGCACCGATTTTTACACCGGCTGCTGCTGAACCAGAAAAAACAACTTTCAATCTTTACGACGAGCCTGCTATTGAGCCAGTTGCAGAAGTAGAACCTGCACAAACGCAAGCAGCCATGACTTGGGATGTTTTTGATGTGCAAACAGAAGCAACACCTGCTGCAGCATCTTACACTGCGCCGGTTCAAGCTTTTGAAGAAGCACCAGTTGTCAAACACATTTTGGAAGACGAAGCGATTCAAAAAGTAAATCTTGAAGAGCCAAAAAGAATGTTAAGCCCTGAAGAGCAAATGCGCAAAGTACAAGAGCGCGTTGCACGCATTCAAGAGTTTACATCAAAGCTCAAAAGACCAGAAGGCATCATTGAATTTGAAAATGAGCCTGCCTTTGTTCGCCGCAATATTGCTTTGCAACAGACACAACCGAGTGCCACTGAGCAAGTTTCTCGTTTTGGAATTGCACCAGATGCCAACGGAACTGCAGGTCTCAGAAACAATAGCTTTCTTCACGATAACGTAGACTAATCATGAGTTTTACAGAACGCATCAATGCGGACATAAAAAGTGCAATGCTGGCTAAAGAAAAAGAAAAATTAGCCGCACTCAGAGATATTAAGTCAAAATTATTGCTTGAGGCCACCTCTGGTGGTTCCTCAGAAGTTTCTGAAGAAACAGCCATTAAAATTTGTGTCAAGTTGCACAAACAAAGAATGGAAACACATGCACTTTATATTGCCCAAAATCGCGAAGATCTTGCTGCAGAAGAGTTATATCAAGCCCAGGTCATAGAGCAATACTTACCTCAAATGCTTACTGAAGAGGAATTGCGCGCCGAGGTGCTTGCAGCCAAGGCTAGTACAGGTGCTCAAGGCCCACAAGACATGGGTAAACTCATGGGTGTACTTTCAGCTAAGTTAGCTGGAAAGGCAGACGGTAAGGCCATAGCTGCTATGGTTAAAGAAGTATTGGCACAATAGCCATGAAGACAGCACTTGCCCAATTAATTTGCACACTGAATCAACGTGGCTGGTCACCGGCGACGTCAACGAATTATTCGTTCATCGACGAACACCAACAATGTTGGGTTTCTAGATCAGGTGTCAATAAGGCAGATTTCACTGAGCATGATTTCATGACCATCGATACAAGTGGAGTAGGAATTGGTGCTTATCATGGTGTGAAACCCTCTGATGAAACACAAATCCACTTATGGATCTACCAAAACTTCCCAACGGCAAAAGTCATTCTACACAGCCATTCCAAATACCCGGTCCTGATTTCTCAATACAACGAACATCATTTTAATGTTCAAGGCTATGAGCTTCAAAAGGGTTTCAAGGGCTGTAAAACTCATCTAGATAGCATTCAAATCCCCATCATCGACAACGAACAAGACATGAATTTGCTTTGCGCGGCTTTAGATGAACGCCAGGCAGATATTCAGCACCATTGCTTCATCATTGCGGGGCATGGTACCTACGCTTGGGGTGAAAATATTTTTGAAGCGCAAAGGCATCTCGAGACTTTGGATTACCTTTGTGAATGTGAATTTTTACTCTAAAAATGGCAATTTTATCAGTACCAAATTCAGGTCTTGAGCTTCAAGACCCTGCAGCAATTCGAGGCTATCTCAACAATCTTGGTGTTTATTTTGATCAATGGCACTGTGATATTGAATTCCCTGACGACGCCACTCAAGAAGACATACTAGCTGCTTATGCAAAGGATCTAGATCCTTTTATGCAACAAGGTGGTTACCACACAGCCGATGTCATTTCTATTCATTCGGGCACGCCAAATTACGAAGCCATTCGTGCTAAATTTTTAGCTGAACACATTCATACCGAAGATGAAATTCGTTTTTTTGTCGATGGACAAGGACTATTTTGGTTCAATATCGATGGCCATGAGGTGTTCAATGTCCTATGCGAGCGCGGAGACCTCATCAGCGTGCCAATGGGTACCAAACATTGGTTTGATGCCGGAGCAGAAAATCCTTTCGTTAAAGCCATTCGCATCTTTACTGATATGTCGGGTTGGACACCGCACTACACAGAAGCTGGCACCGAGCAGGCTTTCATAGCATTTAAATTTCCGAAACGTGGATAAGCAAATCAAATACATTCTGACAGACATCGAAGGAACCACAAGCTCTGTGAGCTTTGTTTATGAGGTGCTTTTCCCATATTTCAGAGCGCACATTCAAGATCTGCCTAAACTTTCTCTTATTAATGAAGTCAAGCAGGCTTTTTCTGAAGTCATTGAAATTGTTGAACAGGAAGAAAATAAACACATCACCACCACTGAAGAGGTGCTTGAGTATTTACGATTATGGAGTGAGCAGGACCGCAAAATCACACCGCTGAAAGCCCTTCAAGGTTTCATCTGGAAAAGTGCTTATGAGGCAGGTGATATCAAGGGTCACGTATATGAAGACGTGCCACCTGCACTCAATCAATGGCGAGCCAATGGTTTAAAACTCGGTGTATTTTCTTCGGGCTCAATTGCTGCCCAAAAATTACTCTTCCGTTACTCTGATTTCGGAGACCTCACGGCTCATTTCTCCAATCATTTTGACACCAATACGGGATCAAAACAAGATGCAGCAACCTATAACAGCATAGCAAACTTTTTAGGTCTGGATGCTCAAGAAATTTTGTTTTTATCAGATGTTGTAGCAGAACTTGAAGCTGCTCAGGCTGCAGGTTTTCAAACAATCCAATTGCTCAGGGCAGGAACCGCTGCAGCTTGGCCGCATACAGCCAACAGTTTTCTTGAAATTTAAGGCCCAGCGAGCTTTACCTAATTATAAGACACAAAAAAAGCCGCATATAGCGGCTTTTCTTTTATTCAGAGAATTTCTTAGTTGTTGGTTGGTGCACCTGCATTGTTTACAGGCATTCCACTTTCTGGAGCAGGACCAACTTCACCTTTGATGCGGATCACCTTGTTAGGCTCGTTAATAGCATTAGAAGTGATGGTTACGCTCTTGTTGATAGGGCCTGGACGGTTTGTGTCGTATTTTACACGGATTGTTCCTTTTGCTCCTGGTGCAATTGGCTCTTTCGGCCATTCAGGAACAGTACAACCGCAAGATCCTTTTGCATTTGAAATGATCAAAGGCTCGTCACCTGTGTTTTTAAATTCGAAGCTGCAATAAGGCTCACCACCATATTTGATGTTGCCGTAGTCGTGTACTTCTTTGTTAAATTCGATTTTAGCACCTTTTTCAATTTGTGCACTTACATTGTTCAAGCCAAGGATAGCCATGAATACAACGCCAAAAGAAAGCAATAATTTTTTCATGTGTTTTCAGTTTTACTATTGGAAAGTTAAGCAGCAATTATAGGGAAAAATCTTATTTAACACTTCATTAACATCTAGTCGCGCTTCAGCCAACCGCGTTTGATGAAGTAAGAAAGCAGGCCAGCACCAATCAAAATCATGACCAGGACAACTGTGTAATAACCATATGGGTACTCGAGTTCTGGCATGTATTTGAAGTTCATGCCATAAACCCCTACAATGAAAGTGAGCGGAATAAAGATGCTACTTACAACCGTGAGTACTTTCATGATTTCGTTCATACGTTGCCCTTGGGCAGCATAATAGAGGTTGGATAAACTTTCTAAAATTTGCTTGTGTGCATCTACATCTTCTAATAGACTGGTGCAACTATTGCGTAGATTTTTAAAGTAATGTTTGTTGGATGGATCAATTAACGGATGATCCATATTTTCTAGACCAGCAAGCAAATCTTTGATGGGTTGAATCAATTTGCGCAACTCGATCAGTTCTCTTTTTTGGGTTTCTATTTCACGTAATAAATGACTCTTCATGTTTGAATGTATACCCGCATCAATCAGATCAATTTGATCTGAGACTTCTTCCGTTTTGACAAAGATTTCATCGATCAGGGCATCGAGTAGGCGAAAAAGCAAAAAGTCACTTTTCTGACTTCTGATTTTGCCTTTTGATTTTTCTATTCTTTCGCGAACATCAGAAAAATGCAGTCCTTGATGATCTTGAAAAGACAACAAGAAACTTTTTCCAACAACAAAAGAGAGCTTTTCTGTCTCCGCAGCAGTAGCGGAATTATTTCTTAAGGTATGGATTTGGAAGAACAAGTAGTTTGAATACTCTTCCACTTTAGATCGTCTCAATGGCTGAAAAATACTCTCGATGCTCAGTTTGTCAAGTTGTAATTTTTGACAAAGCAACTCGAGGGATTGACGGTCTTGTAGATTATGAAAATTAAGCCAATAAACGTAATCAGTATCTATGGCATTGGGTTCGAAGTCGGAACAAATTTGGTGAACCTCTTCATTTTGTACAGCAAAAAATTCTTGGCTATACTTATAGAGTTGCGCGTTTTTCACTTGGTTTTTGGTTGAGATGTTTCAGCTGACATCCCACAACTTTTACACGCTGTGTTTTTGGCAAAAAAGTGCTGATAAAAGCGGTAAACCAAATAACTTAAAGCGCCTAAACAGAATATGGAAACGAGGATGTTTTGCATATTGAAAAGTACAAAATTATCTTAAGATAATAACTGAAATACAGTGAAAGCTCCTAAGTAAGCAATGATCCCCATAAAGGCTAGCTGAATCAGGGGCCATTTCCAGGTTTTGGTTTCGCGTTTGACAACAGCAAGTGTAGCCATACACTGCATGGCAAAAACATAAAAGATGAGCAAAGACATCCCAGTAGCTAAGGTGTAGACAGGTTTGCCAGTGGCGGTTTTTTCTTCGCGAAGACGATTGATTAACCTTTCATTTGAACCGACATCTCCAACTGCATAAATGGTAGCTAACGACCCTACAAATACTTCTCGTGCGGCAAAAGACGTGAGTAAAGAAATGCCAATTTTCCAGTCGTAGCCAAGCGGTGAAATGACGGGTTCAATCGCTTTACCAAGCTGGCCCATGTAAGATCCAGAGAGGGCGGTAGCCGCATAAAGTTGTTCTTGTTTTTCAGGTTGTGCCTTCAAATAGTGTTCACTTTTTTGAAGAGCCTCGAGTTGTTCAGTTCTAGAGCTTGGTCCGAAGGTAGCTAAGGCCCAAAGCAAAATAGATATGGCAACGATAATTTTACCTGCATCTGTTACAAAAAGCTTGACCTTTTCTAGTACCGTGATGCCGACATTGCCCATTCTAGGTGACTTATATTCAGGCAATTCCATGATGTGGAAACCCTTTTTTTCTTGCTTAAGCAGGACATTTAAAAGGATTGCCGTGAGTAGCGCAAAGAGAATACCCAGAAAATACAAGCCAAACAATACCAATCCTTGTAAATTGAATACTCCTAACAAATAGGTTTTCGGAATGACCAAGCTGATGAGTAGGGTGTAAACTGGAATTCGGGCAGAACAGCTCATGAAAGGAGCCACCAAAATGGTAATGAGCCTTTCCTTCGGGTCGGCAATAGTCCGTGCAGACATCACACCGGGAATGGCGCAAGCTACACTAGAAAGTAAGGGTACAACACTTTTGCCATTTAAGCCAAAGGGCCGCATCAGCCGGTCCATGATAAAAACAACTCTTGATAAATAGCCCGTTTCTTCAAGCAAGGCAATAAAGAAGAATAAAATGGCAATTTGAGGCACAAAGACCAAAACACCGCCAATACCTGGGATGAGTCCTTGTGCAAGTAGATTTGTAAATAGCCCCTCTGGTAAATGATTGGCAGCAAAAGTGCTGAGGTTTACAAATTGCTCATCTATGAAATCCATAGGGATAGCGGCAAATGTGAAAATCAATTGAAAAAGCAGCAATAAGATGAGCGCAAAAATACCATAACCCCAAACCGGATGCGTCAGGACGTAATCTAGCTTGGTCGAGAAAGGAGTTTGATTTGATTTTTTGCTCTGGACAAGCCCTGCGCCACGTATTTTATCAAGTCTAATTTTAGCATCTTTTTGCTGCTGTTCTTGATTTTGACTCTGAAGATCTTGGCTTCCAATGAATGCTTTAGAAGGCTTAGACGTGTTTTGCGCAATGCAAGAAAAGATCCTTTCTTTTCCGAGTTTGACGCGTGCATTGGTCTGAACCAGTTCAATACCTGGGAAGAGGTCTAGAATTTTTTGGGTATCAATTTGGAGTCCTTTCGCTAAAGCGCGGTCCCACATATTGAGAATCAAAATAACCGGAATACCAAGATCATAGACCTGACTAAAAAATAAAAGATTGCGCTCTATTTGTGCGGCGTCTGCCACGAATAAAATGAGTTCTGGATGCTCAGGATGTGCTTTGTTACACAAGGCCTCTTGTACGATTGCTTCTTCACTGGAATGAGGAAAGATGCTGTAGGTTCCGGGAAAATCAATGATTTGATGGGAATCGGGGCCAATTTGCAGGGTGCCTTGGCGCAATTCAACGGTAACACCCGGAAAATTCCCTACTTGTTGGCGCAAGCCAGTAAGCATATTGAAAATAGAACTTTTTCCTGTGTTTGGATTACCGATTAACGCGATTTTCATGGCTTACAAAGCTAGTCAAATTTGCGTCATGCCGATTTGACTTCAATAAATCGGGCTTCATCTTTGCGCATTGAGAGCACGTTTCCGTTGCACTCAAAAGCAATAGGATCTCCAAATGGCGCTTTGAACAGGGCTTTAATATATTGCCCTTGCGTCAAACCCATTTCAGTGAGCTTGGAAGCAAACGGTGAGGCAGCAATAGAAGTGATTTCTACGAGCTCGTGAAGGGCGATGGTGTCCAGCGTATTTGGCATGCCCAAATTTACGAAGCAGTTTGAAGAAATGCTATACCATTTTTGTGGTATTTTAAATCATTCTAAATAACGCAAGACAAAACGTGCGGTATTTCGGGTGCGTTGCTCGAGAATAATTCCCTTACCGCTGGTCATTTGATCGATGGTGTGTTGATCGTAATGGCGGATTGTCACTAGTTCTAGGCCTTCGTTATAACGGATGCTATATTTTGAAGCAAATGCTGCGTTGAGAGCGTCCATTTTAACCTTTTTGCGATCAACCAAAATCGAGAAATTCAAGGCTGAGTTTTGCATGATGTTGATCGGAATTTGCAAGTGTGCCAGGGTTTCAAAAATGTCGCTGAGGTGCTTTTCAGCTATGAAAGAAAAATCTTTAGAGCTAATGGTCAGGAGCAATTGCTCCTTCTTGACGATAAATGAAGGAATTTTTGAATCGTGTAGTGCTGAACTCGATATTTGGGTGCCTTTAGCCTCTGGGTCCAAAAATGATTTCACATAAAGCGGAATATCTTTTTGCTGCAGTGGTTGTACTGTTTTTGGATGGATGACGCTCGCGCCATAATAAGACAACTCAATGGCTTCTTTAAAAGATATGTGCTCGAGTAGCTGCGTATCTGAGAAGTACTTTGGATCTGCGTTGAGCATGCCGGGTACATCTTTCCATATAGTGACATCTTGGGCAGCACAACAATAAGCTAAAATTCCGGCTGAGTAGTCAGAACCTTCTCTTCCTAAAGTCGTGGTGAAACCTTCCGAAGTATGACCAATGAATCCTTGAGTCATTAAGATATCATGTGTTTCAAGTAGCGGCAACACATGTTGCAGGCAAAGTGCTTCGGTTTTTGACCAATCTACCTGTCCTTCTTGGTATTTGTTGTCGGTTCTAATAATATTTCTTGCATCAAGCCATTGGCTATTGAATCCTTGGTCGAGTAAATAGGCGTTGACAATTCTACTCGAAAGCAATTCGCCTAAAGAAACAATTTGGTCATAAACAAAAGCATGGTTATCTGAAGGTTTGCGTTGAATTTGAGCTCTGAGATCGGCAAAAATTTCGTCGAGTAGACCAAAAATATGAAAGTGTTTGTCTGGAAATAAGCCAGCAGCAATTTCCAAATGATAAGCCTGTAATTCATCCACGAGGCCTACAAATGTTTTTTGGTCTTGGGCCAGGTAAGCAGCTACTATTTCTTCAAGCTTGTTGGTCGTTTTTCCCATGGCTGAAACAACCACGATGATCTTTTGACCAGAGAAGCGCGTCAAGATGGCACTTACGTTTTTTATGGAAGGGGCGTCTTTTACTGAAGCACCGCCGAATTTGAATACTTTCATGTGTTAAGCAAGTTGATCCGCTAATAATTTCATTTCTACTGCCGGAGAAATTTTTTCATAGATAATATGGTAAACCGCTTGCAAAATAGGCATGTCTACTTGGAATTTTTTATTGATTTCCCACAAGCTTTTGGTCGCATAATAACCCTCGGCCACCATGTTCATTTCAAGCTGAGCAGATTTCACTGAGTAGCCCTTTCCGATCATAAATCCAAAAGTTCTATTTCTAGAAAAACTAGAATAGGCGGTAACTAATAAGTCTCCTAAATAAGCGCTTGTTTTGGTGTCTCGGTGCACCGGATGAATGACATCGATGAATTTTTCAATTTCTTGAATGGCATTAGAAATGAGCACCGCCTGAAAATTATCGCCGTAACCCAAGCCATGGCAAATACCGGCAGCAAGTGCATAGACATTTTTCAAGACCGCTGAAAATTCAGTACCAAAGAGGTCATCTGAGGTGGTGGTTTTGATATAACGGCAGCTCAGTTTGTCGGCCATTAATTGCGCATATTCGGTATACTGACAAGCAAGTGTCAGGTAAGACAAGCGTTCCATGGCAACTTCTTCTGCGTGGCAAGGCCCTGAAATGATGCCGATCTTTTCGTAAGGAACACCAAAACTTTTGTGAATGAAGCGAGCTGGAATGGCGTTATAGGCCGGGATGATGCCCTTTACGGCAGAGAAAACAATTTTATTTTCAAAATGTGAGGCGTCAATCCCTTCAAAAGCTTCTTGTAAAAAAGCAGCTGGTGTGGCAATGACAATGACATCTGCCGCAGCTAACACTTCTTTCAAATTGATGCTAAGAACCAGTTGTTTGGTATCGAAAGAAACCGATTGTAGGTATTTCGGGTTGTGTCCAAAACGTTGGAGGTGATCGATGCTAGACTGACTGCGCATCCACCAATGCACCTGATCATGGTTGTTACACAATATTTTAACGAGTGCAGTTGCCCAACTTCCACCACCAATGACGGCAACACGGTTTGCTTGTTCCATAAGACAAAGTTAAGCAATAACTTGGCTTGTACTTTGTTACTATTTTTGTAAAAAAAAGCAACATGAGAACAAATCACGAAATAGACTTCGAAATCAAGGGCGAAGAAATGCAATTGGTAGAAATTGAACTTGATCCGCAAGAAACAGCTATCGCAGAGGCAGGCGCATTCATGTACATGGACCAAGCTATTGAAATGCAAACTATTTTTGGAGACGGATCAGGCCAAACGGGTTTCATGGGCAAACTTTTCAGTGCTGGAAAAAGACTCCTGACAGGTGAAAGTCTTTTTATGACGGCATTCACCAATCAGGGATTTGGGAAGGCTAAAGTTGCGTTCGCGTCTCCGTATCCAGGAAAAATTATTGCGTTTGATTTGCAGCAATATAACGGTAAAGTCGTTTGTCAGAAGGATGCTTTTTTGTGCGCGGCAAAAGGTGTTTCAGTAGGCATAGAATTTCAGCGAAAACTCGGAACGGGGTTGTTTGGTGGCGAGGGCTTCATCATGCAAAAACTAGAAGGCGATGGTTTTGCGTTTTGCCATGCAGGCGGCTACATCACTGAAAAAACCTTACAACCTGGCGAAGTTTTACGTGTAGATACAGGCTGTATTGTTGCGTATACTCAAGACATCGATTACGATATTCAGTTTGTAGGAGGTATTAAAAATACCATCTTTGGTGGCGAAGGTCTGTTCTTTGCTACCCTTAAAGGCCCCGGAAAAGTTTGGTTACAAAGCTTGCCAATTTCAAGATTAGCCTCCAGAATTTTATCTTACGGTACGACCACAAGAAAAGAAGAAGGTGGAATTTTAGGCGGTCTTGGCAATTTACTCGACGGAGACGGCCGTTAACCGGTTATCATTACTTCTGAATGAGGCGAATACCATTGGCCTCAAGCGTGATCCTGCGGTGCTTATAAAGTTTACCAACTGCTTGCTTAAAGGTTTTTTTACTCATGCCCAAAATGGCCTTGATTTCATCGGGTTCGCTTTTGTCATGGACGTATAAAAACCCGTCGTGCGCTTTGAGTAATTCAAGAATTTTTTGCTCAGCGGCATCATAGCGGCTGTCATTGATCACTTCTAGGGTAATATCGAGCTTACCATCTTCGCGCACACTTGCTATAAACGCCGTCATGACTTCCCCTTCATTCAGAATTTTGGTCACATGATTTTTATAGATCAAGCCTTCATAGCGGTTTTCTACAATGACGTTTCTTCCTAGTTTACCTTCATCGGCAATCATAATAGTGACCTCTTGCCCTTCTAGGTTTTTATCCTGACACGGCACCAAGTTCTTTTTAAGTTTCATGCTGCCAAAAAGGCGGTCGGTGTCGTAGTCGTACATGAGTGTGAACATGTATTTTTCACCAATTTGTAGTGCGTGGCGCTGTTCTGCGAACGGAACAAATAAATCTTTGTCGAGGCCCCAATCTACAAAAGCACCATACGGATTGATTTCGACCACTTCCAAATAGGCAAAATCACCAAGTAAGATATATGGCGTTTCTGTGATCGCAACTATTCGGTCCGAGGAATCTTTCATCACAAAAACATCGACCTCGCTGCCTTCGCTCCATTCGGGGTCAAGGTATTTGTTAGGAAGCAAAACTTCGTTTTCTTGGGCATCAACCAAATAGGCTCCGGGAGGAGCAAAGCGTTGAATGGTGAGTTGGTTGATTTTACCGAGTTGCATGATTTTTAGATTTAGTAGCTTTCTGGATTATAATTTCTTCTGCGCTTGAACTGCCACCACTTAGGGCGGTCTTTCTTTGAAATTTCAGGAAATTCATCGTTGCCAGTGTTCTCCGGCAAAGCTGCCTGATGTTGTCCATTAGCCTGATTGGAAGGGTCTGCTGGGTTCACCCAGTCTTTGTTCATTTTATTTTTTTCTACTTGACCTGTCTTTTTATTCAAAGAGTAGAAGTACTTTTCGCCGACATCGGCGGGGTTGGTTGCAACGACATCTTGTTGCAGTACCCAAATTTCTCGGTCGCTGTCATAGACGTAGGCATCGTAAGACATATCGGGGAAGTAATAAGAAAACACTCCGTCAAGAGCCGGTGACTCTGGTGACAAATGGTCAAATACGATGCGGTTGCGCTTGGGCTCAAATTCCAAAGAAAGCGTAGCCATGTTTGAATATTCAAAGACGACCCTTTTTTTGGTTTGTTTGGTATCCTTAAATACAGCTGCGCCAAATTTGACGGCCTGACCACTAAAACTCAGGACATCAAGCACTTTGTAGTTGCTCATGGTTGTACCGGCATCATAGCCAAAAAGCAAATAGTTGGTTTTTCCTTGGAAAGAAAAGTCGATGATTTTATAATAGATGGCGCCGTACCACATTTTTGAATCAATCACCCCTTCTGGTTTGACAGTATAGGCATCTAGTTGATCATTGAGCTCTTGAATGAGCACTTTTTCTTTACCTTCTTCGCGTCTGAGCACAAAGCCGCCGTAAGCGTAGGAGAGGTCTTGATATTCAATATTCCAGGTAAGTAAACGCACGGTTTGGTCCGCACTTCGGAGGTCACCAATGCGCAATTCTTTGAGGGCGTAATCAAAAAATCCTTTGTTTTTAACCAATGCAGCCATCGATTTTTTAAAAGCCACATGCAGCTGATCGGTTTGCGCGTCGTCTTGGGAAGCTCTTAATTTAACAAGTAGCTCGGCAGCTTCGTGTTCGAGTGCACTGATATCTTGCGCAAATAGGAGAGAAGGCCCCAAAAAAACAAAGCAAAAAATCAGGAAAATCCTCATAGGCTTTTTGAACGCAATTTTCCGTGAATTGTTACGTTAGAGCGCCTTGAGTTCGGCAATAGTCTGGACCGGATTTTCAGATCCGAAAACAAAACTACCCGCAACCAATGCATCGGCTCCTGCCGCGGCTAATTGCGCACCAGTGTGGAGGTTCACGCCGCCATCTACTTCAATAATAAAATTTGCATGGTGTTTGGTGCGGAGGGCCTTGAGTCTGGCCACCTTGTCGGTTGCAGCCTCAATGAATTTTTGCCCGCCAAAACCAGGGTTAACACTCATGATCAAGACGAGGTCTAGTTGCTTGGCTACTTCAGAAAGTACTTCAATCGGTGTGTGCGGATTAAGTGCAACGCCCGCTTTCATGCCCAATTCTTGAATTCTAGAAATCGTGCGGTGTAAATGAGTACAAGACTCGTAATGTACCGTCAAGATATCTGCTCCGGCTTTTTTGAATTCTTCTAGATACGCATCTGGATTGGCAATCATGAGGTGTACATCTAGTGTTTTTTGAGTGTGACGGCGAATGGCTTGCAACACCGGAAAACCAAAAGAAATATTTGGAACAAAAACACCATCCATGACATCGATGTGCAACCATTCTGCGACAGAAGCATTTAACATTTCGGTGTCGCGCTGAATATTGGCAAAATCACAAGATAAGACAGATGGAGAAACAATCATGGGTTATTTTTTTGTAAAATTAGCCATTATTTTCCGTTCTCAGGAGGCGCAATATTTTCTGTTCTTTTTGATACAAATCTAGATAGAAGTAAAGCCCATCCCGATCAGCTGTTACACTTGAGTAGGCAATGAATATTGGAATGCCTTGGTGCAACTTTATTTCCTGATGTATATTTAGATCGATTAAATACTGTAAAGAATCAGGTGTTACGAGATTATATTGCTCAGGCCGTTTGCTTTTTTGATCGAAACTTAAGATTTGCTTACCCAATTCAATCGGTGCTTCGCAGCGCATGCAGCCATGAGAAAAACTCCTGAATGTTTGCTTAAAAAGCGAACGGCTTGGCGTATCATGCACATAGACAGAGAAGTTATTTGCAAATTCAAATTTGATGAGGCCTAAACTATTCCAAGGCCCTGGGTCTTGAATGATTTGATACGGAAAAGTATTGTCCTTCACTTTTTTCCAATTGACGGTAGAGGGGTTTACTTCAACTTTGTTGGCCTTGTAAATGCGCATATGTTCTTTGCTTAAGTAGGAACGATTACGTTTCAAAGCGGGTAAAATTTCTTTCTTCGCAATGGAACTCGGCACCTTCCAATAAGGTAATGAAACAATACGATAAACCCTTGATTCAAGCGTAGGGGTAGGGTGGTCCATTTTTCCGACAATAATGTTGTGCCGAGAACGCAAAGTATCGTCGGCAACAAAAATCAAAGAAAAGGAAGGGATATTAATGGCGATGAACTTCTTGGGCCGTACTTTCGCTTGCCTCAGCCGATCTAATGCAATGATTGCCCGATCAAAGCGCGTTTGGCTAGACTCTGCAAAGGCAAGAACCGTGGCTTCTCCAATGCGTCCATCCGGATTCAAACCTTGTTTGCTTTGAAAGCTTTTTAAAGCACCCCTAATATCTAAACTATCGGTGCTTGGCGTGATGCTTCCCATGCCTAGCAGAGCTTTTTTGAGTTGCAGCCAAGCCAATTGCTTGTCTTTTTTTTCAGTGCAAAGAACGTATGAAATACTATCCAAATGCGCAGTGTCTCGAAAGTGATACAAATGTTGAGCGAAGAAGCGGTAGTTGGAGTCAAGTGGCCCTCTTGACAGCAATAATGAATCGGTATTTTGTAGTGATGTTGCCCAAGTTTCTGGGAACACTTGCCATTTTTTCGGCTTGAGTTTTTCATTTTCAAAATCAATAAACCCGCTGTCTAAATCTCGGACTGCCGTGCCTAGGTTATAAGTTAGGATGAGTTCTTGAATGAGGAGGTTCTTGTTATTTGATGGCAATTGACGCTGCTCAGTTAAGCCAAAGCACTCTTGCCGCTCAAGCGTCTTTTTCCATTTGAGGCCGATTTCTGAAAAACCAGAATCGGAGGTGTGAATTCTTTGTAAAGATCTGGCTTCGTAATAAGCCTTTAGTTGTTGAAGTTCTAGATTGGAAAGCGCTAAATCTGGATGACCGTTTTGAAGGAGCGTTCGAAATTTTTGCTGCATGCTCAGCTTGGAATTTTTGAGAAAATCAAGCTTTTTTGCAGGAGGGTGAGAAGAGGAACAAGCCCAAATTAAAAAAACAAAAAGCAGGTAACTGACAAGATTGATTTTCCGCATTGGATTATTCTTTATTTTCGATGAATGTATAAAATAATTGTGAGAGTGTCATGATCCTTTTCTTTCTTTTACTGACCGGCCTCACTTCATGGCAAGCCTTTCAAAATCAGAGTCTTTTATCAAAAATGTTGCTTGAGCCTTATGCAGTAAAGCACCGTGGTCAATTCTACCGACTTTTTAGTCATATGCTCATTCATGCCGATTTCGCGCATTTGGCATTCAACATGATGACGCTATATTTTATAGGCAGTTATCTAGAAGACATTTGGCAAATTCAATTTGGCGATCAGAAAGCCCTGATATACATTACATTACTTTATGTTGTTGGCGGCTTATCTGCTACTTTGTGGCCCATGCTGCGTCATCAGGATGACCCTGGCTACAGAAGTTTGGGCGCCTCCGGAGCCGTAAGTGCCATTCTTTTTGCTTTTATTCTTTGGGATCCCACGCAGTCTCTTTATTTGATGTTCATACCGATTCCTATACCTGCTTACGTTTTTGGACCTTTGTATCTTGCTTTTGAATACTATTCAATGAAAAAAGGAAAAACAGGAATTGCACATGATGCGCATATTGGTGGGGCAATTTTTGGGATTTTATTTGTCCTGCTGATCGCACCTGAAAAAGGAATGCAATTCGTACATTTGTTTTTGTAAGTCATGAAGGCCTATGCTATACGTTAACAACAACGGGAATCTTCTTGCGGGTGATGCGCCAACCATTTTACCCGGAAACAGAGCACATCTTTACGGAGATGGTGTCTTTGAAAGCATTCGCATCATCAATGGCCGCCCACTCAACATTGAAAATCATATTCTCAGATTACTAGCCGGAGCTCGTGCCATTCATATGCGCCCTTCAGCGAGTTATACCAGTGCCTTTTTTGAAGCTAAAATTATTGAGCTTTGTCAGCAATCGGGCATTACTGAAGGAGGCCGTTGCAGACTTTCTTTGGATCGCATAAGTGGTGGCGCTTATCTTCCCGATTCAAATGAAGCTACTTATTACATCGAGGTTTATCCGTATGAAGTGAATCATTTTGAGCTCAATGCAAAGGGTCTTGAACTCGATATTTATCAAGATATCAAGCTCGAAAAGAATTTGCTTTCTAACTTCAAAACCAAGATGGGCTTGCCCTATATCATGGCTGCTTTAGCCGCCAAAGAAAAGGGTCTTGATGATTTATTCTTAGTCGATCACAAAGGAAGCATACTAGAAACTTCATCTTGCAATGTATTTGTTATTAGCAACGGTGTGCTCTATACGCCAAGTCTTGAAGAAGGCTGCTTGGCGGGCACGATGCGCATGCAGATCATCAACCTTGCTTTGGCAAACGGGATTAAAGTCTACGAGTGCGCTCTAATGCCTCAAAATTTATTAGCGGCAGACGAAGTCTTTTTAACCAACGCCATTCGCGGCATCAATTGGGTCGGTGGTTATCGAACCAAGCGTTATCAAAACAACATTTCGCGCCGCTTAGTGGTGCTGCTCAATGCCTACTGGGAGCAAGCGCTCACTCAACAATAGTTATCAACAATCGTCAAGAATTGCCGCACTAATTTCTATCTTTAGAAGTTCCTTTTTTAGCTGCGCATGTACCTCATTTTTGACACCGAAACAACGGGCTTACCCCGTGACTTTAACGCTCCAATCACAGACACAGACAACTGGCCGCGTGTGGTACAACTTGCGTGGCAACTTCACGATGAATCTGGTGAGCTCATCTCTCAAAAAGATTTCATCATCAAACCAGAGGGCTATAACATTCCTTTTGAATCAGAGCGTGTTCACGGTATTTCTACCGAATTGGCACAAGCGCTCGGAGAAGACCTCTCAGAAGTTTTGGCGCAATTCAACAAAGACCTCAGCCGTGCCAATTTCATGGTTGGCCACAACCTCAAGTTTGATCTCAACGTGTTGGGGGCCGAATATGTGCGTCAAGGTCAAGATACGCCATTGGTAAAGCCTGTGCTTGACACCTGTACTGAAAAAACGGCCTTATTGTGTCAGATTCCAGGCGGTCGGGGTGGTCGTTTTAAATTGCCAACTCTTACAGAATTACACGAATTTCTCTTTCAAGAATCTTTTTCAGAGGCACACAACGCCACCGCTGACGTCGAGTCAACAACGCGTTGTTTTCTAGAACTTATTCGCAAAGAGCATTATACCCTTGAAGAAATTCTACAAGAGCCAGGTTATTATGAATCATTTCGCGTACTCAACCCAAACCCGATTCAAAAAATCGGTCTTCAGCACCTCAATCTAAAAGCCGAAAGCGAAAAATTACGCGCTGCCAAAACAACTCCTGTTACCCCAAAAGTTGAAGTGAGTCAGGAGGTTCTTAACGACCTCGTTTTTGCACATCTTCACAACCATACTCAGTTTTCAATTTTGCAATCCACGGCTGAGGTTGCTGGTCTCATCCAAAAAGCGGTGGCTTTAGGGCAGCCAGCGGTCGCGCTCACAGATACAGGCAACATGATGGCTGCTTTTCAATTTGAAAAAGCTGCAGCTGCCCACAATGCCAAGATAAAGGCAGAAAGAGCCGAGGCACAAGAAAAAAACGAACCTTATCACGGCAAAGAAATTTTACCCATTATTGGTTGTGAATTCAATGTTTGCCGCAATCATCAAGATAAAACCGTCAAAGACAACGGCTACCAAATTGT
>JACCDH011317325.1_pt1 | contig 45664 bp, 46 predicted proteins | sample 7442481 | NCBI WGS metagenome assembly JACCDH01 (sample SAMN15323433, study PRJNA562643) | freshwater metagenome | isolation source: river surface water | place: USA:Blue River Watershed | collected 2017-08-15 | reverse complement strand
GGCCAACCTGGTGCAGCTGGGCCCGGCCGGCATGGCCGCCGCCCGCGCGGACGCCATGCTCTCGGCGCAGGCCACGCCCGCGCAGCGGGCGGCGGTGCGCCAGACCATGGCGGCCATCGACCCGGCCGGCTACACGCAGGCCGTGCACCTCTTGGCCGACAGCAGCCTGCAGGCCCTCATGGCCCGCTGGCCGGCGGCGCTGCGCGAGGGCGCGCGCGTGGCCAGTGGCGAGGCCGATGGCGTGACCCCGCCGGCCGCTTGCGATGCGGTGGCCACAGCCCTGGGCCAGACCCGTGTCAGCTTGGGGCCGGTGGGCCATGCCTGCGCGGTCGAAGCCCCCGCCGCGGTGCAGGCTTTTTTGCACGACACAGGAGCGCGCGCATGAGCGGTGAAAACGACAACCACGACCGCTACATCGTGCCCGCGCTGGCGCGCGGCCTGCAGATCCTCATGCAGTTTCGGCGCGACGAGAAAGAGTTGAGCGGCGCCGAGCTCTCGCGCCGCCTGGGCTGGCCCCGGGCCTCGGTGTTTCGCATGCTCTACACCCTGGAGCAGGGCGGTTTTCTGGAGCGCAGCAGCGACGGCAGCAGCTATCGCCTGGGCCTGGCGGTGCTGCGCCTGGGCTTTGAGCTGCTCGCCTCGATGGAGCTGACCGAGGTGGGCCGCCCGGTGATCGAGGCGCTGCGCGACCGCACCAGCTACTCGGCCCACATCGTGGTGCGCGATGCGCGCGAGGTGGTCTTTGTGGCCAAGTCGCCCGGCCGCAACGCCATGTTCCACTCGATCCAGGTGGGCGCGCGCCTGCCGGCGCACGGCACCGTGCTCGGCCGCATCCTGCTGTCGGACCTGGACCAGGCGCAGTTGAGCGCGCTCTACGGCGATGCCCCCTTGCAGGCCTTCACGCCCAAAACCCCGACCACGCTGGCCGATCTGTCGGCGCTGATCGCGCAGGACCGCGAACGCGGCTATGGCGTGAGCATGGGCGGCTTTGAAACCGGCATTTCGACCATTGCCGCGCCGGTGCTGGGCGAGCAGTCGCAGGTGCTGGCTGCGGTCAGCATCTCGGTGCCCTCGGCGCGCATCGACGAGGCGGCCTTGCCGCCGCTGGTGACCGCGGTGCGCGAGGCCGCGCAGACCCTGAGCGAGCACATGCGCCACCGGCCCCGTCGGGGGACCTGAGGCGCCCCCATCGATTCCATGACCCAATCCCATTTGTTGCATGAACCCCACTGACCGCGAATCCATCACCGTCGGCGAACTGGTTGCCCGCTTTCTGGAGGCCAGTGGTGTGCGCACGGCTTTCGGCGTCATCTCCATCCACAACATGCCGATCCTGGACGCGCTGCACCGGCGCGGCCGCATCCGCTTTGTGTCCTCGCGCGGCGAGGCCGGGGCCTGCAACATGGCCGATGCCGCCGCCCGCATCAGCGGGGTGCCCGGCGTCTGCGTGACCAGCACCGGCACCGGTTGCGGCAACGCCGCTGGCGCCATGGTCGAGGCCTACACCGCGGGCACGCCGCTCTTGCACCTGACCGGGCAGATCGAGTCGGCCTACATCGACCGCGACCTGGGCTTCATCCACGAGCACCCCGATCAGCTGGGCATGTTGCGCGCGGTGGGCAAGGGCGCCTGGCGCATCCGCGATGCGGCCTCGGCCCTGTCGGTGCTGCGCCTGGCGCTGCAGCAGGCCATGACGCCGCCCTGCGGACCGGTCAGCGTGGAAATCCCCATCGATGTGCAGGCGCAAACCCTGCCCCTGCCCGACGATTTGACGCCGCTGCCGGTGTTGCCCGTGGTGCCTTCGGCGGCGGCGGTGGCCGACCTGGCCGAGCGCCTGCTGAGCAGCCGCCGCCCCTTGCTGTGGGTGGGCGGGGGCGCGCGAGGCGCCAGCGCGGCGGTGCGCCGCCTGGCCGACATGGGCGTGGCGGTGGTCAGCTCGGTGCAGGGCCGGGGCGTGCTGCCCGAGGACCACCCGATGTCGCTGGCGGCCTACAACCTGCAGCAACCCGTGGAGGCCTTTTACGCCAGCGTCGATGCGCTGCTGGTGGTGGGCTCGCGCCTGCGCAGCAACGAGACCCTGAGCTACAAGCTGCAGCTGCCTGCGCGGCGCCTGCGCATCGATGTGGACCCGCGGGCGCAGGACCGCGCCTACAGCAGCGAATGCTTTGTGCTGGGCGACGCGCAGCTGACGCTCGATGCCCTGGCCGATGCGCTGCAAGGCCGCCTGGCCATCGACCCCGCTTATGCGGCCGATGTGCGCGCAACGCGCCAGGCGGCGCAAGACCTGGTCGACAGCACCCTGGGCCCCTACCTGCCGCTCAAGCGCGCGCTGTCGGCGGCGCTGGGCCGCGCCTTTTGGTGGGTGCGTGACATCACCCTCTCCAACACCATGTGGGGCAACCGCGCGCCGGTGCTTGACCACCCGCGCGCCGGGGTGCACGCCCTGGGCGGCGGCATTGGCCAGGGCCTGGCCATGGGCATTGGGGTGGCCCTGGCCAACACCGAGCACCAGCTGGGCCGCAAGACGGTGGTGCTTTCGGGCGACGGCGGTTTCATGCTGAATGTGGGCGAGCTCGCCTGCGCGGTGCAGGAGCGGGCCGACCTGCTGGTGGTGCTGATGAACGATGCGCGCTACGGCGTGATCCGCAACATCCAGGACGCGGTTTACGGCAGCCGGCATTGCTATGTCGACCTGGTCAACCCCGACTTTGCCGGCTTTTGCGCCAGCCTGCAGGTGCCGCACTGGTGCGTGCGCGATGCCGCGCAGATCGACGCGGTGCTGGCGCAGGCGCTGGCGGTGCGTGGCCCGGCGGTCCTGGAGATCGACATGGCGGCCTGGGGCGCGTTCCCGGTCAAGTTTGCCGGCCCACCCAAGAAAACCGACTGAAGGGGCCCACGCATGACCGCCTTGACCCCCCCGCCGCTGGCGCTGACCCTGCTGGGCTATGGCGCCATTGGCCGCGCCTTGCACGCACGCCTGGCCGATCTGCCGCAGGTGCAGCTGCGCCATGTGGTGGTGCGCAGCAGCCGGGTGGCCGAGCTGGCCGCGCAGCTGGGCCCGCAGGTGGCGGTGCTGGATGCGGTGCCGCCCGATGCGCAGCTGGTGCTCGAGTGCGCCGGCCACAGCGCGCTGACCGAGCAGGTGCTGCCCGCGCTGGCGCGCGGCATCGAGTGCGCGGTGCTGTCGGTGGGCGCCCTGTCGGCCCCGGGCCTGCCCGAGGCCCTGGAGGACGCCGCGCGCGCGGGGCGCACCCAGCTGCACCTGCTGCCCGGTGCCATGGCCGGCATCGACGCGCTGTCGGCCGCCCGCCTGGCCGGGCTCGAGGAGGTGCGCTACACCGGCCGCAAGCCGCCGGCTGGCTGGCGCGGCACCCCCGCCGAGGACCTGCTGGACCTGGCCGCCCTGCGCGAGCCCACCGAATTCCTGCACGCCAGCGCGCGCGAGGCCGCCCGCCTGTACCCCAAGAACGCCAATGTGGCGGCCACGCTGTCGCTCGCTGGCCTGGGCCTGGACCGCACGCAGGTGCGCCTGATCGCCGACCCCACGGTGAGCGAGAACATCCACGAGGTGCACGCGCGCGGCGCGTTTGGCGAGCTGCACCTGCGCCTGCAGGGCCGCCCCCTGCCCGAGAACCCCAAGACCTCGGCGCTGACGGTGCTGTCGGCCCTGCGCTTTCTGCACCAGCGGGTGCAGCCGATGACGATTTGAGAAGGACCCGCGCATGAGCGAGACATTGCAGACCCTGATGGCCGGCCACTGGCAGGACGCCAGCGGGCCGCGCTACACCACGGTGGACCCGCACGACGGCAGCGCGGTGGCGCAGCTGCATGCGGCCACGGCCGAGGATGTGGACCGCGCGGTGCAGGCGGCCGAGCGCGCACGCCTGGCCCCCAGCTGGGCCCGCCTGATGCGCCACGAGCGCGCCGCGATCCTGCACCGCATCGCGCAGGGCATCCGCGCGCGCGCCGAGGAATTGGCCCAGCTGCAGCGGCGCGACAACGGCAAGCCCATCCGCGAATGCCGGGCCCTGGTGGCCAGCGCCGCAGGCACCTTCCAGTTTTTTGCCGCGGCGGCCGAGACCTGGGAAGACCAGCTCCCCCCTGCGCGCGGCGACTACCTGACCATGAGCGTGCACGAGCCACTGGGCGTGGTCGGGGCCATCACGCCCTGGAACTCGCCGATTGCCAGCGAGGCGCAAAAAATCGCCCCCGCCCTGGCCGCCGGCTGCGCCATCGTCATCAAGCCCGCCGAGATCACGCCGCGCATGGCCATCGAGTTGGCGCGGATCGCGCAGCAGGCGGGCCTGCCCGACGGCATCCTGAGCGTGCTGCCTGGCAAGGGCTCGGTGGTGGGCGACGCGCTGGTGCGTCACCCGCTGATCCAGCGCATTGCCTTCACCGGCGGCACCGAGGTGGGCCGGGGCATCGCGCGCCTGGCGGCCGAGAAGTTCATGCCGGTGTCGCTGGAGCTGGGCGGCAAGTCGCCCACCATTGTTTGCCCCGACGCCGACCTGGACCATGCGGTGGCCGGCGTGCTGTTTGGCATCTTCAGCTCCTCGGGCGAGTCCTGCATTGCCGGCTCGCGCGCCTTTGTCCACACCTCGGTCTACGCCGACTTCAAGTCCCGCCTGATCGCGGGGGCCCAGGCCTTGCGCGTGGGGCATCCGGCCGACGAGGCCACGCAGATGGGGCCGCTGGTGAGCCAGGCGCACCGCGCGCAGATCGAGCGCTATGTGCAGCTGGGCCTGGACGAGGGCGGCCGCCTTTTGTGCGGCGGCGCGCGGCCTGCCCAGGCCGAGCTGGCCCAGGGCAGCTATTACCTGCCCACGGTGTTCGAGGGCCTGCCCAACCAGGCGCGGCTGTGCCAGGAGGAAATCTTTGGCCCGGTGCTGGCCTTGCTGCCCTACGAGGACGAAGCCGATCTGCTGGCGCAGTGCAACGACAGCGCCTATGGCCTGGCGGCGGGCATCTGGACGCGCGACCATGCGCGCGCCTGGCGCCTGGGCAGCGCCCTGCACACCGGCACGGTGTGGATCAACACCTACAAGCAGTTCTCGGTCAGCACCCCGTTTGGCGGCGTCAAGGACAGCGGTGTGGGGCGCGAGAAGGGCCGCCAGGGCCTGTTGGAATACACGCGCCAGAAGGGCCTGTACTGGGGCCTGAACCAGGACCCACTGCCGTGGGCGAGGGGCTGAGCCATGGACTTGGGAATTGCCGGCCGCAAGGCCTTGGTGTGCGGCGCCAGCGCCGGTCTGGGCCTGGCCTGCGCGCAGGCGCTGGCCGAAGAGGGCGTGACGGTGCTGATGGTCGCGCGCACCCCGGGCCCGCTCGAGGCTGCGCGCGCCGAACTGGCCGCGCGCGTGCCCACCCCGGTGCTGGCCCTGGCCGCCGACGTGACGAGCGCGCAGGGCCGCGCACAGATTTTTGCCGCGCACCCTGACTTTGACATCGTCGTCACCAATGCCGGCGGCCCGCCGCAGGGGGATTTTCGCGAGCACTCGCGCGAGGACTGGGTGCGCGCCCTGGAGGCCAATATGCTGGCCCCGATCGAGCTGATCCGCGCCACCGTTGACGGCATGATGGCGCGCGGCTTTGGCCGCATCGTCAACATCACCTCCAGCGCCGTCAAGTCGCCGGTCGATGGCCTGGGGCTGTCCAACGGTGCGCGCAGCGGCCTGACGGGCTTTGTGGCGGGCGTGGCGCGCCAGGTGGTGGGGCAGGGCGTGACCATCAACAACCTGCTGCCCGGCACCTTTGCCACCGCGCGCCTGCAAAGCAATTTCGAGGCGGCGGCGCGGCGCAGCGGCCAGCCGGTCGAGGCGGTGATCACGCAGCGCCTGGCCAAGCACCCGGCGCACCGCTTTGGTCAGCCGCAAGAGCTGGGCAAGCTCTGCGCGTTTGTCTGCAGCGTGCATGCGGGCTATCTGAACGGGCAGAGCCTGCTGCTGGACGGCGGCTCGTTCCCGGGCGTGTATTGACAAGGAATCTCGACATGGGCTTGGCGACATCACTGGACATTGGCATCGTGGGCGGCGGCATTGGCGGCCTCACGGCGGCGCTGGCGCTGCAGCAAGCGGGCCACCGCGTCACGGTCTACGAGCAAACCGCGCAATACCAGCGCGTGGGGGCCGACATCAACCTCACCCCCAATGCGGTGCGCGCCCTCGATGGCCTGGGCGCCGCGGTGGCGCAAGGCATTCGCGCCAGCGGCGCGCGGCCCACGTTTCGCATCAGCCGCGACTGGGACACCGGGGCCGAGACCTCGCGCCTGCCCATGGGCGATACCGCCGAGCAGCAGTACGGCGCGCCGCAGCTGACCATTCACCGCGCCGATTTGCTGACGGTGCTGGCCCAGGCCCTGGGCAGTGCCCCGATGGTGTTTGGCCGCCGCTTGCAGGGCTTGCGCCATGACGCGCAGGGCGTGGACCTGGACTTTGGCGAGGGCCGCAGCGCGCGCCACCAGCTGGTGCTGGGGGCCGACGGCATCCACTCGCGCGTGCGCGAGGCCTTGTTTGGCCCCGAGTCGCCGCGCTTTACCGGGGTGGTGTCGTACCGCTCGGTGGTGCCCACCGAACGCGTGCGCCATGTGCCCGAGATCGAGGCCTTCACCAAGTGGTGGGGCCCCAATCCGCAAAGCCAGATCGTGACCTTCCCGCTCAATCTGGGGCGCGACACCTTTGTCTTTGCCACCACCGGGCAACCCGAGTGGACCGACGAGTCCTGGACCCGCCCGGGCGATGTGCAGGAGCTGCGTGCCGTCTACCAGGACTACCACCCCGATGCGCGCGCGCTGCTCGATGCCTGCACCGAGGTGCTCAAGAGCGCCCTGTACGAACGCGAGCCACTGCCCCAGTGGTCGGTGGGCCGTGTCAGCCTGGTGGGCGACGCTTGCCACCCCATGCTGCCCTTCATGGCGCAGGGCGCGGGCATGGCCATCGAGGACGCGGTGGTGCTGGCCCGCGCCGTGGGCGAGGGCCAGGACCCCGAGGCGGCTTTGCAGCGCTATGCGGCGGCGCGGCAAGCGCGCACCGCGCGCATCCAGCTGGGTTCGCGCGGGAATCAATGGATGAAAACCCAGGGCAACGCCGACTGGGTCTACGGCTACGATGCCTGGCGCGTGGCCCTGCCCGCTGCCTGACGATTTTTTTTCACACCAAGAGGAGCGCACATGACCCCGACGATTCACCGCCGCGACTGGCTGCTGGCCACCGGCGCCAGCCTGTTGAGCCTGGGCGCGCTGGCCCAGACCCCGGCCGCCTTCCCATCCCGCAACGTCACCCTGGTGGTGCCCTTTCCGCCCGGCGGTGGCCCCGACCTGCTGGCCCGGGTGCTGGCCGAGAAGCTCAGTGCCCGCTGGGGCAAACCGGTGGTGGTCGAGAACAAGCCCGGCGCGGGGGCGCTGATTGGCGCGTCGCAGGTGGCCAAGTCGGCCCCCGATGGCCACACCTTGCTGCTGTCGGCCAACACCCTGGTGATCTCGCCCCATGTGCTGCCCCCCGGGGCGGGCGGCGGCGTGGATGTGCATGCCGACCTGGTGCCCATCGCCGCACCGGCCACCACGCCGATGGCCCTGGTGGCCCATCCCAGCCTGGGCGTGCGCGACCTCAAGGGCCTGGTGGCCCTGGCCAAGCAAAGCCCCGGCATGGCCTGGGGCAGCGCGGGCAATGGCTCGCCCATGCACTTTGCGGGCGAGATGATGCGCAAGGCCACTGGCCTGAGCCTCACGCACGTGCCCTACCGCGGCGTGGCGCCCTCGGTCACGGCGGCGCTGGGCGGCGAGGTCAAGCTGCTGTTTGTGGGCCTGGGCGGCGCGCTGCCGCACATCAAGGCCGGCAAGCTGGTCGCCCTGGCCGTGACCGAGAAAACCCGCTCGCCCCTGCTGCCCGAGGTGCCCACCGCCACCGAGCAGGGCGTGCCCGGCGTCGAGGTCAATGCCTGGTATGGCGTGTTCGCGCCCACCGGCACGCCCGAGGCGGTGCGCCAGCGCGTGATGGCCGACCTCAACGAGGCGCTGCGCCTGCCCGATGTGCAGGCCAAGCTCAGCGCGGCGGGCCTGGACATGCTGGGCGGCAGCGGCCAGCAGCTGGCCGAGTTCATGCAGGCCGATCGCCAGCGCTACGGCACCCTGGCGCGCGAACTGAACATCCGCGCCGACTGACGGGCCCCTGGTGCGCGCGCGGCGGCCCAACTTCCTGCTGATCCTGACCGATCAGCAACGCGCCGATCACCTGGGTTGCGCCGGCGCGCCCGGTCTGCCCACGCCCGCGATCGATGGGCTGGCGCGCGCCGGCACGCGCTGGACCGACTGCCATGTGGCCACCCCCATCTGCCAGCCCAACCGCGCCAGCCTGCTGACCGGCCAGCTGCCCAGCGCCCACGGGGTGACCATGAACGGGCGCGAGCTGCCGCTCGATGCCTTCAGCGTGGCCGAGGCCTTGCGCCAGGCCGGCTGGCGCACCGGCCTGGTGGGCAAGGCCCACTGGCAGAACATCACCCCGGTGCCGCCTTCCTGGCCCACGCCGGCGCAGCGCTTGGCGCAGCAGGCGCGCGACTGGGGCGGCCCCGGGCATGGGCAGGAGCTGGCCACGCGCTGGGCCGACCCGGCGCACGAGCTGCGCTGCCCCTACTACGGCTTCGAGCAGGTGCAGCTGAGCATCGGCCATGGCGACCAGCAAAGCGGCCACTGGCGACGCTGGCTGCTGGCGCAAGACCCGCAGGCCGAGTCGCTGCTGGGCCCGCACAACGCCTGGCCCACGCCCGACTGGGCCTTGCCGCGCATCGGGCAGGCCTGGCGCACCCGCCTGCCCGTCGAGTGGCACCCCAGCACCTGGGTCGCCGAGCAGGGCGAGCGCCTGTTGCAGCAATGGGCCCAGGCGGCCGATGGCGCGCCTTTTTTCTTGCAGTGCTCGTTTGCCGACCCGCACCACCCCTTCACCCCGCCCGGCGAGCATTGGTCGATGCTGGCGCCCGAGGACGTGGTGCTGCCGGCCAGCTTTGACGCGCCCTTGCACCGGCCGCCCCCGCCGGTGCAGCGCCTGCGCCAGGCGCGCCGCCCCGAGGGCTTTCGGCCCGGTTACGGCAGCTTTGCCGCCACCGAGCGCGAGGTGCGCGAGGCGATCGCGCTCAACCACGGCAACATCGCCCTGATCGACCAGGCCGTGGGGCGCTTGCTCGCGGCCCTGGACCGCCTGGGCCTGGCCGAGGACACGGTGGTGATCTTCACCAGCGACCACGCCGACCTGATGGGCGACCGGGGCCTGCTCTTCAAGGGCGGTTTGCATTACGGCGCGCTCACCCGCGTGCCGCTGATCTGGCGCGACCCGCAAGCCCCGGGCGGCCAGGTCTGCGAGGGTTTGGCGCAAAGCACCGATGTGCCCGTCAGCATGCTCGCGCGCGCGGGCTTGCCGCCGGTGCACGGCCTGCACGGGCGCAGCCTGCTGGCGCAGTTGGCCCAGCCGCAGACCGCGCTGCGCGAGGGCGTGCTGATCGAAGAGGAAAGCCAGCGCGACGACGTGGGCCTGGGGCAGCGCCTGCGCATGCGCACCTGGCGCACCCGCACGCACCGCCTCACGCTGTGGGCCGGTCAGCCCTGGGGCGAATTGGTGGACCTGCGCAACGATCCGCTGGAGTTGCGCAATTTGTGGGACGAGCCCTCGGCGCAGGCGCTGCGCGCCGACATGACCGAGCAGCTGGCGCAGGCCATGCTGGCGGCGACCGACGAGAGCCCCTATCCCACGCAGGCGGCCTGAGCCGCCGCGCTCACAGGTCGAGCACCAGGCGCTCGCTCTTGCAGCCCGAGACGCAGACCATCATCACCTCGCCCTTGGCCTGCTCGGCCGCGGTCAGCACGCTGTCGCGGTGATCGGGCGTGCCCTCGAGCACGCGGGTCTCGCAAGAGCCGCAAATGCCTTCCTCGCACGAGAAGGGCACGTTGGCGCGCAGCTCGATCAGGCGCTTGTGCAAGGTGCTGTCCGGTCCCACCTCGAAGGTGGTGCCGCTGCGGCGCAGCTCGACCTGGTAGCGGGTGCGCGCGTCGGCCGCGGCGGCCACTTCCACGGCGGCAAAGCGCTCGATGTGCGCCTGCGCATAACCGAGCGACGCGCACTGCGCCACAAAGGCATCGAGCATGGGCGCCGGCCCGCAGGCGTAGTAATGCGTGTTGCCGCGCGGGGCGCGGGCGGCCAGCAGGGCGCGCAGATCGGGCGGGCCACCGGCCTCGTCGTCCAGATGCCAGTGCACCGGCGCGCCTTGTGCGCTCACCTCGTCGGCAAAGGCCAGGGCCGCGCGCGAGCGTGCCAGCACCACCCACTCGAAGGAGCGGCCCAGCGCGCGCAGGCGCTCGCCCATGGCCAGCAGCGGCGTGATGCCGATGCCCCCGGCCACCAGCACGCTGTGATCGGCCGCCTCGTGCAGGGGAAAGTTCTGCCGCGGCGCGCTGATGGTGAGCACCGTGCCCACGCGCAGGTCGTGCACCGCGCGCGAGCCGCCCCGGCTGTTGCGGTCGCGCAGCACGCCCAGCACATAGCGGTGGCGCTCGCTCGGGTTGTTGAGCAGCGAGTAGCTGCGCACCAGGCCGCCGGGCAGCTGCAGGTCGATGTGGGCTCCGGCCTCAAATGGCGGCAGCGTCTGGCCCGCGCAGGGGCGAAGTTCGACTTGAAGAATGTCTTGCGCCGCGTGGCGCAGGGTGTGAACCCAGGCTTGTAGGGAGTTGGCTGTTTGGCTCATGCAAGGTCCGTTTGGGGGGACGCCTGCTCGCGCTCGACCTGCTGTTGCGCCAGGCGACGCAGGTGGCGTCGCAGGCGCACGATGCCCATGTCGTGGGCGTACAGGTGTTCGCGCGTGTTGGCGTCGGGCTCCATATTTTCCACCGCAACGCGGTCCTGCTCGAGCACCTGCCAATGGCGCTGCTCCAACCGGTTGCGGTAGAGAAAGCGCCAGGTGTCGCGCTGCCAGTCGCTCACCTTGCGGCAGCGCCAGTGAAACACGCCCGCCACGCGCTCGGTGATGGGGGTGTAGCTGCCGATGATGGTGAAGTTGCCGCCCGGCCCACCCGTCTTGGGGTAGGGGATCTCCAGGCGCATCAGGTGGATGCCGCTGTCGATCCATTCGGTCCAGTCAAAGTTCACATCGCGCTGGTGTTTTTTCTCGAAGACAAAGCCCTCGGGCAGCTCGCGCACCTGGAACTCGGCGCTCATGTCGCCCTCGCTCATGGTGTGCGATTGCTTGTGCAGATAGGCCCCGTGCATGGGGTCCATCACGTTGTCGATCACATAGCGGTAGTCGCAGCCCCATTCGGTGTAGCACAGAAAGGACGACCACTCGGGCGAGGTGAGCTGCTCGGGCAGGCGCAGCGGCGGCGCCTCGGGCAGGGCCGGGTCGTGCGCGTTGTAGACAAAGATGGCGCCGGCCGCCTCGCGCGTGTGGAACATGCGCGTGGGGCGCGAGCCCTCGAGCTTGCAGCCAGGGCTGCCGGGCACGCGCATGACGGTGCCGTCGTGGCGCACCTCCACCCCGTGGTAGGCGCAGGCCAGGCGGTCGCCCAGAATCACCCCCAGCGACAGCGGCGCGCCACGGTGCGGGCAGTGGTCTTCCAGGGCATGCACCTGGCCCTGGGCGTCGCGCCAGAGCACCAGCTTGTAGCCCAGGCGGCGCAGCGACACCGGCTGCTGCTGCACAAACGACGAGGGGCAGATGGGGAACCAGAGGTCGTGCAGGCCGCGCGCCAGGGCGGCGTCGACCGGGTCTTGAGCGGGGCTGAACATCACAGGCGACATGGGGAACTCCGAAAACGGGGGGCTCAGGCGCCCAGGCGCGCCATCACCTGGCGGTACAGATCGGCGGTCCAGGGCTGGCCATCGGGGCCGGCCGGGCCGCTGCGGTTGAGGTAGGCCACCAGGTCGTCGAGTTCGTGCAGACCGGCGGCAAAGGCGCGCTCGATCGCGTCGCCCAGCAGGCTCTCGTAGGCCGTGGGCGGCGCCAGGCGCGACTGGTGGGTCTCGTTGTACAGGGCTTGGGGATGGTGCGGCATGGCGGGCAAGGGCTCAGGTTTTGGGGCGATCGGTCATGAACTGGCCACTGGGGGCCTGGGCGTCTTTCTGGCGGCGCGTGTGGCCGTCGATGCCGCCCTTGATGGCCCATTCGGCAAACATGGTCGGGCCGGGCGTGATGTCGCGCGGCTGCCAGGCCTCGGTCAGCTCGTCCTCGTCGGTGTAGTACTCGACCAGCGCGCCTGCGGGCGACACAAAGTACCAGAAGATGGCCGACGAGACCGGGTGCTTGCCCGGGCCCAGTTCGGTCTCCCAGCCGCAGCGCGACATGTGCAGGCCGCCGCCAAAGACCTCGTGCAGATCGCGCACCGTGAAGGCCACATGGTTCAGGCCCCGGCGTGGCGTGGGCAGCTGCAGCATGAACAGGTCGTGGTGGCCGCCGCGCGGGTCGCAGCGCAGAAAGTGGCCGCGGCCGGGGTATTGGTCCGACAGCGTAAAGCCCAGCTTCTCGCGGTAGAAGGCGGTGCAGGCCTGCAGGTCCTGCACAAAAAACACCACATGCCCCACCTCGATGGGCTCGGCGCGTTCATAGGCGGGTGAGGGCTGGTCGATGCGGCGGCGCTCGCCATAGGTGTTGGTCTGCGCGCAGGGCAGGTCCAGCGCGCGTTTGCGCGTCACCTGCAGGCGCAGGGCCAGGCCGTTGGGGTCCTGGCAGCCCACCCGCTGGCCGTCCTGCACAAAACCGGGTTGGTCGGCCAGGCGCGCGCCCAGCGTGGCCAGGGTCTGTGCGTCGGCCACCCCCCAGACCACCTCGCGCAGCGTGGGGTCGGCCTCGATGCCGGGCGGCAGGCCCGGCAGGTCGGCGTGCGCCACCCGCACCCGGCAGCCGTTGAGCGACTCGTAGACCAGCAGCTGCGGGCCTTCGTCGACCAGGCGCAGGCCCCAGTCCAGAAAGAACTGTCGGCAGCGCGCCAGATCGGTGGCGCCAAAGGTGATCTCGTCAATGCCAAGCAGGTGCATGCGCGGTCCTTGTCGCAGGATGGGGATCCAAAGAGTGTTTCTTTAGTAAAACAACGTTTCCATATTGAAACGTCTGCATTATTCGATCCGCCGTGCGGCCGGTCAAGGCAAAACCCAGTGCCTGAGTCGGTTTTGCCAAGAAGGGATGGCCCGCAGGGGCCCCCAGGGCGTTCAGCTTGGGAACACCCACAGCAGGGCCGCCGTCATGAGCAGGTAGCGCAGAAACTTGCCGATGGCCATGTACAGCGTGCAGGGCCACAGCGGCATGCGCAGCCAGCCGGCCACGGCGCACAGCGGGTCGCCCACGCCGGGCAGCCACGACAGCAGGCAGGCCTTGGGGCCCAGGCGCTGCAGCCAGTCCAGGGCGCGCACATGGGTGCTCGAGTGGCGCCAGCGGTCCACCGCCTGGTGGGCGCCCCAGCCCATCCACCAGCTGACCATGCCGCCCAGCGTGTTGCCAGCGGTGGCCACCAGCACCGCGGGCCAGAACAGCTCGGGGTTGAGTTTGACCAGGCCAAACACCGCGGGCTCCGACCCCATGGGCAGCAAGGTGGCCGACAGCAAGGCAATGAGGAACACCCCGGGCAAGCCGTGTTGCGGCAGGGCCAGCCAGGCCAGGGTGTGAGCGATCCAGGCATCCATCACGGCAGTGTATCGGCAGGCCCTTGGCCGCACGCCGGGCAGGGGGGCAAGCCTGCTGAAAAATTGGGCAATTACAATCAGGCCCTCCCCCCCGCTCCCAATTCCCTGTCCCGCGCCGGTTCTGCCAGGCGCCCATGCCCATGCAGATTGGCCCCTACACGCTGCCCAACCCGGTTTTTGTCGCGCCCATGGCTGGCGTGACCGACCGGCCGTTTCGCCGCCTGTGCCGATCGTTTGGCGCCGGGCACGCGGTCTCCGAGATGGTGACCTCGCGCCGGGACTTGTGGGACTCGCTCAAGACCTCGCGGCGCGCCAACCACGAGGGCGAGCCCGGTCCGATCGCGGTGCAAATTGCCGGCACCGAGCCCCAGGAGATGGCCGACGCGGCGCGCTACAACATCGACCGTGGCGCGCAGATCATCGACATCAACATGGGCTGCCCGGCCAAAAAGGTGTGCCACAAATGGGCCGGCTCGGCGCTGATGCAGGACGAGCCGCTGGCCGCCCGCATTGTCGAGGCGGTGGTGCAGGCCTGTGCCCCGCACAACGTGCCGGTGACCTTGAAGATGCGCACCGGCTGGTGCGACAGCGAGCGCAACGCCTTGCGCATTGCGCGCCAGGCCGAGGCCGCCGGGGTGCAGTGGGTGACGGTGCACGGCCGCACTCGCGAGCAGGGCTACCGAGGTCAGGCCGAGTACGACACGATTGCCGCCGTCAAGGCCGGCCTGCGCATCCCGGTGGTGGCCAATGGCGACATCGACTCGCCGGCCAAGGCCCGCGCCGTGCTGCGTGCCACCGGCGCCGACGCGGTCATGATCGGTCGCGCGGCACAAGGCCAGCCCTGGATTTTTCGCCGGGTGGCACACCACCTGGCCACCGGCGAGGACCTGCCGCCGCCCACCGTGATCGAGGTGCGCGAGGCCTTGCTGGCGCATCTGCACGAGCACTACAGCCTGTACGGCGAGTACAGCGGCGTGCGCAGCGCGCGCAAACACATTGCCTGGTATGTGCACCGCTGGCCCGGTGGGGCGCAGCTGCGCACACGCATCAACCAGATCGAGGACGCGGCCGCCCAGTGGCAGGCCGTGGCCGACTACATGGACGAGCTGGCCTCGCGCATGGCGCGGGTGCCGCAGACCGAGGAGACACCCGCATGAGCCAATCGACGATCGAGCACAGTGTGCGCGCCAGTCTGCAGGCCTATTTCCGCGACCTGGGCGACGAGCAGCCGCACGATGTGTACGGCATGACCCTGCGCCTGGTGGAAAAGCCCTTGCTGGAAGTCGTCATGCAACAGGCGGGCCAGAACCAGTCGCGCGCGGCCGAGTGGCTGGGTCTGAACCGCAACACCTTGCGCAAGAAACTGCAAGAGCACCAGCTGCTCTGACCCCTTTTTTTCATTACCCTGAACGCTGTCCCATCATGAAAGCACTGATTTCCGTTTCCGACAAAACCGGCGTGGTCGAACTCGCGCAGGCCCTGCACGGCCTGGGCGTGGGCCTGCTCTCCACCGGAGGGACCGCACGCCTCTTGCAGGAGGCGGGTCTGCCGGTCACCGAGGTGGCCGAGATGACCGGTTTTCCGGAAATGCTCGACGGCCGCGTCAAGACCCTGCACCCGCGCGTGCACGGCGGCTTGCTGGCCCGGCGCGATCTGCCGGCGCACATGCAGGCGCTGCAGGCGCACGGCATCGACACCATCGACCTGCTGGTCGTCAACCTGTATCCCTTCGAGGCCACGGTGGCACGCCCTGGCTGCACGCTGGAGGACGCGATCGAGAACATCGACATTGGCGGCCCGGCCATGGTGCGCAGCGCCGCCAAGAACTGGCGCGATGTGGCGGTGCTCACCGACGCCTCGCAATACCCGCAGGTGATCGAGGAGCTGCGCGCCCACGGGCAGGTGCAGCTGGCCACGCGCTTTGCGCTGTCGGTGGCGGCCTTCAACCGCATCAGCAATTACGACGCCGCCATCAGCGACTACCTCTCGTCGGTGCGCTTTGACGCCGACGCCGTGGTGCCCGAGCGCCAGGCCTATGCCGGCCAGGCCAATCTGCGCTTTGTGAAGCTGCAGGACCTGCGCTACGGCGAGAATCCGCACCAGAGCGCCGCCTTCTACAGCGACCTGAACCCGGCCCCGGGCAGCCTGGTGAGCGCGCGCCAGTTGCAGGGCAAGGAGCTGTCGTACAACAACATCGCCGATGCCGACGCCGCCTGGGAGTGCGTCAAGAGCTTTGACACCCCCGCCTGCGTCATCGTCAAGCACGCCAACCCCTGCGGCGTGGCCGTGGGCGCGGGCCCGCTGCAGGCCTACCAGAAGGCCTTCCAGACCGATCCCACCAGCGCCTTTGGCGGCATCATCGCCTTCAACCGCGCGGTCGACCAGGCCACGGCCGAGGCGGTCAGCCGCCAGTTTGTCGAGGTCTTGATGGCCCCCGCCTTCAGCGACGAGGCGCTGGCGGTGCTCAAGGCCAAGGCCAATGTGCGCGTGCTGCAGATCGAGCTGCCGGCCGACATGGCCAGCACCCGCCATGCCCTGGACATCAAGCGCGTGGGCTCGGGTCTGCTGATCCAGAGCGCCGACCAGCACGAGCTGCAGCGCAGCGATCTCAAGGTGGTCACCCGCCTGCAGCCCACCGAGGCGCAGCTCGATGACCTGCTGTTTGCCTGGAAGGTGGCGCAGTACGTCAAGAGCAATGCCATCGTGTTCTGCGGCCAGGGCATGACGCTCGGCGTGGGCGCGGGCCAGATGAGCCGCCTGGACTCGGCCCGCATTGCCAGCATCAAGGCCGAGCACGCCGGCCTCTCGCTCAAGGGCTCGGCCGTGGCCAGCGACGCCTTCTTCCCCTTCCGGGATGGCCTGGACGTGGTGATCGATCACGGCGCCAGCTGTGTGATCCAGCCCGGCGGCTCCATGCGCGATCAGGAGGTGATCGACGCGGCCAATGAGCGCGGGGTGGCGATGGTCTTCACCGGCGTGCGCCACTTCCGCCACTGAGCGTGGCCCGGCGCAGCGCGCCTCAGCGGTAGGGGTTGCGCCAGCCCAGTCCGGCCAGGATCTCGACCTCGCGCGCTTCCATGGCGTGCGCATCGGCCAGGCTGGTCTCGTGGTCCCAGCCCTGCGCATGCAGGGTGCCGTGCACCAGCAGGTGCGCGTAATGGGCCTGCAGGGTCTTGCCCTGCTCGCGCGCCTCGCGCGCGACCACCGGCGCGCACAGCACCAGATCGGCCTGCACCAGGGGCGCGTGCGCATAGTCAAAGGTCAGCACATTGGTGGCATGGTCTTTCTGCCGAAAGCCGTGGTTCAGGGCCCGGCCCTCGTCCTCGCCCACGATGCGCACCGTGATCTCGGCGTCGTGCGCCAGCGCATGGCGGATGCAGCGCGCCACAAAATGGCGGGGCAGCGCCTGGCGGTGCCGGGTGGCGGGCGCAAAAGCGCCAAATTGCAGCGACAGCTGCAGGGCGGGCATGGCCATGATCAGTCTCCGGCGCGGCGCGGGGCGCTGCCGCGCGCATCGTAAGCGTCCACAATCCGCGCCACCAGCGGGTGGCGCACCACATCGGCGCTGGTAAAGCGGCTAAAGGCAATGCCCGGCACACGCCCCAGCACGCGTTCGGCGTCGATCAGGCCGCTGGTCTGCCCGCGCGGCAGGTCGATCTGGCTCACGTCGCCGGTGATCACCGCGCGCGCGCCAAAGCCGATGCGGGTGAGGAACATCTTCATTTGCTCGGGCGTGGTGTTCTGCGCCTCGTCCAGAATCACAAACGCGTTGTTGAGCGTGCGCCCGCGCATGAACGCCAGCGGCGCAATCTCAAGGGCATTGCGCTCGAACGCTTTTTGCACCCGCTCGTAGCCCATCAGGTCGTACAGCGCGTCGTACAGCGGGCGCAGGTAGGGGTCGACTTTCTGCGTCAGGTCACCCGGCAAAAAGCCCAGGCGCTCGCCCGCTTCCACCGCCGGGCGCGTGAGCACGATGCGCTGCACCGCGCTGCGCTCCAGGGCATCGACCGCGCAGGCCACCGCCAGATAGGTCTTGCCCGTGCCCGCCGGGCCAATGCCAAAGGTGATGTCGTGCTGGGCAATGTGGTCCAGGTAGACCGACTGCCCGGGGGTGCGGGCGCGCAGGTCGCTGCGCCGGGTGTGCAGGACCTGTGCGCCCTGGTCGTCCTCTTGCAGCAGCGCGCCGTCACCGGCGAGCATGAGCTGCAGCGTCTCCTCGCGAATGGGCCGCTCGGCGATTTCGTACAGGGCCTGCAAGAGCGTCAGCGCCTGCGTGGCCCGCGCCTTGGGGCCGTCGATGCGGAACTGCTCGTGGCGGTGCGCGATGCGCACCTGCAGCGCGTGCTCGATCTGGCGCAGGTGGGCATCGGTCGGGCCGCACAAATGCGTCAGGCGCGTGTTGTGCGCCGGGGTGAAGGCGTGACGAAGAATCAAGGGGGTGTCTCTCTGGGCAACAGGGGGCGGGCGCGGCGGCGCACGCATCGCCCAAGTATGTCACGGCGCCGGCGCGGCCCGGTTTTGGGCGTAATATCCGCACACCCCCCTGACCGCAGACCCCTGTTCATGATCGGCAAACTCACCGGCCTTTTGGGCGACAAAAACCCACCCGAAGTCATCGTCGACTGCCATGGCGTGGGCTACGAGGTGCAGGTGCCCATGAGCACCTTCTACAACCTGCCCGCCAGCGGCCAGGCGGTGAGCCTGCTCACGCATTTTGTGGTGCGCGAGGACGCGCAAATCCTGTATGGCTTTTCCACCGCGGCCGAGCGCGACGCGTTTCGCCAGCTCATCCGCATCTCGGGCGTGGGGCCGCGCACCGCGCTGGCCGTGCTCTCGGGCCTGAGCGTGAGCGAGTTGGCGCAGGCGGTGACGCAGCAAGAACCGGGTCGCCTGGTGAAGGTGCCCGGCATTGGCAAGAAAACCGCCGAGCGCCTGCTGCTCGAGCTCAAGGGCAAGCTCGGTGCCGACCTGGGCCCAGCCCCGGGCGGCGCCGTCAGCGACCACCAGAGCGACATCCAGCAGGCCTTGATGGCCCTGGGCTACAGCGACAAGGAAGCGGCGTTGGCCCTCAAGGGCCTGCCCGCCGACGTGGGCGTGAGCGAGGGCATCAAGCTCGCGCTCAAGGCCCTGGCCAAGTGAGGCGGCCATGAGCATCAAGACCGACGATTTCACCCCACCCCCGCCGCGCATGGTGTCGGCCGCGCCGGTCTCCAATGGCGAGGAGGCGCTCGAGCGCGCCCTGCGGCCCAAGCTCTTGGACGACTATGTGGGCCAGCACAAGGTGCGCGAACAGCTCGAGATCTTCATCGGCGCGGCACGCAAGCGCGGCGAACCGCTGGACCATGTGCTGCTGTTTGGCCCGCCGGGCCTGGGCAAGACCACCCTCTCGCACATCGTGGCCGCCGAGTTGGGCGTGAACCTGCGCCAGACCAGCGGCCCGGTGCTGGAAAAGCCCAAGGACCTGGCCGCGCTGCTGACCAATCTGGAGCGCAACGATGTGCTCTTCATCGACGAGATCCACCGCCTCTCGCCGGTGGTCGAGGAAATCCTCTACCCGGCCCTCGAGGACTACCAGATCGACATCATGATCGGCGAAGGGCCGGCCGCGCGCAGCATCAAGCTCGATCTGCAGCCCTTTACCCTGGTGGGCGCCACCACCCGCGCCGGCATGCTCACCAACCCGCTGCGCGACCGCTTTGGCATCGTGGCGCGGCTGGAGTTCTACACCCCCGAAGAGCTCGCGCGCATCGTGCGGCGCAGCGCGGGCTTGCTGCAGGCGCCCATCGACGACGCGGGCGCCTTCGAAATCGCCCGCCGCTCGCGCGGGACGCCGCGCATTGCCAACCGCCTCTTGCGCCGGGTGCGCGACTATGCCGACGTCAAGGGCGATGGCCGCATCGACCGCGCCCTGGCGCAGGCGGCCCTGAAAATGCTCGATGTCGACCCCGAGGGGTTTGACCTGATGGACCGCAAGCTGCTGGAGGCGGTGATCCACCGCTTTGACGGCGGCCCGGTCGGGCTGGACAACATTGCCGCCAGCATCGGCGAGGAGCCGGGCACCATCGAGGACGTGATCGAGCCCTACCTGATCCAGCAGGGCTATTTGCAGCGCACCCCGCGCGGGCGCATGGCCACGCAGGCGGCCTGGCGCCACCTGGGCCTGCAGGCGCCGGGCGTGGCACCCGGTCTGTTCGAAGGCGGCAGCGGCGCGGCCTGAGCCCGCATGGCGGGCCGGGCACCTGCGCTCAGGTGATGGTCTCGTCGCGCTCAGCGCCGTCCAGATGGCTGGTGTCGGCCCAGCCCACCAGGCTCAGGCCTTGCGGGGTCCACAGCAGGCGGTTGACCGCGGTGTTGGGCAAGGCCCAGGTGCGCGGCGCCTGCAGCGACTGACCGGTGGCCAGGCGGTACAGCACATCCATCACCCCACCATGCGCCACCAGCACGATTTGCTCGCCCAGATGGCGTGCCGCCAGGGTGTGCACGGTCTGCGCCACGCGCTCGCGCAGCACCAGCAGGCTTTCGCCGCCCTCGGGCGGCACCCAATCGGGCTCGCGCTGGCGCCAGCGCCGCGCCTCCTCGGGCCACTGCGCCTGGATCTCGTCAAAGGTCTGGCCTTCAAAGCGGCCAAAGCCGCGCTCGCGCAGGCCGGTCACGGTGTGCACCGGCAGCGCCCCCTCGGGCCGGGCATGGGCAATGGCCTCGGCGGTCTGGCGTGCGCGGGCCAGGTCGCTGCTGTAGATGGCGGCGACCGCCTCGGCCTGCGCCAGGCTGCGGCCCAGGCGCGCGGCCTGGCGCTCGCCGACCGCATTGAGGCCGATGTCCAGATGGCCCTGGATGCGGGTGTCGACGTTCCAGGCGGTTTCGCCATGGCGGATGGCCAGAATGCGGGTGAGTTCCATGGCCTTAGCGGGGAATTTCAAGGTTGACCTGGCGCGGCAGGCGCGGCGGGTTGGGGAAACCGTCGAGCGCCGCGCGCAGCAGCGTGGGCACCAGCCGCTCGTCGTCGCTCCAAGGGCCCTGGTGCCGGGCGCGGGTTTCATACACCACCTGCTGGGTGCGCAGATCGCGCAGGATGAGCGAGACCTCGTGCAGGTAATGCGTGCTGGGCGGGAAACGCATGCCCATGCCCAGGCCCCAGCGGTCCACGCCGCGCCCCGAGCCGATCATCACGCTGCCCCAGGCCCCGGGCGGCATGGGGCGGCCGTATTCGTCCACCAGAAAGCTCTGGCGCTTGAACTGCACCTGCACGCTCAGCAGCGCCTCACGGTCGTCGCGCACCAGGCCCACGCCCGCCAGCGCGTCCTGCGTCCACTGGGCCAGCGCGGGGGTCAGCGGCTGGCCTTGCTGCGAAGGCAGCCAGTCAAAGCGGTAGCGCTGGCCTTGCCAGACGCTGCCCGCCGGCAGGGCAGAGATCGACTCGACCTGGCTGCCGATCAGGCGCATGCCGCCGCAGCCCGACAGGCCCAGCACCAGCAGCAGGGCCAGCCACCCCCACCACCGGCGACGACCCATCGGCCCGGTGCTCACAGCTGCACCACCTGCAGACCGGGCAGGGTGGCCGGCTCAAAGGTCTCGTGGTCGAAGGCGGTGTCGCCCTCGGGCTCGGGCTGGCCGCTGGCCTGCAGGTTGGCAAAGTCGTGCAGGCGCGCGTCCATCAGGTGCGAGGGCACCACGTTTTGCAGCGCGCTGAACATGTTCTCGATGCGGCCGGGGTATTTCTTTTGCCACTCGCGCAGCATCTGCCCCACCGCCTGGCGCTGCAGGTGGTCCTGGCTGCCGCAGAGGGTGCAGGGGATGATCGGAAACTGGCGCTGCTGCGCCCAGCGCGCCAGGTCCTGCTCGGCCACATAGGCCAGCGGCCGGATCACCATGAACTCGCCGTTGTCGCTCACCAGCTTGGGCGGCATGCCCTTGAGCTTGCCGCCAAAGAACATGTTCAGGAAAAAGGTCTGCAGCATGTCGTCGCGGTGATGGCCCAGCGCCAGCTTGTTGCAGCGCAGCTCGCGCGCGACCCGGTACAAAATGCCCCGGCGCAGCCGCGAGCACAGGCTGCACATGGTCTTGCCCTCGGGGATTTTTTCTTTGACGATGCTGTAGGTGTCCTGCGTCTCGATGTGGAACTCGACCCCCAGGTCCCGCAGGTAGGCGGGCAGCACCTCGGCCGGAAAGCCCGGCTGCTTCTGATCCAGGTTGACCGCCACCAGCTCGAAGTCCACCGGCGCACGCGCCTTGAGCTTGAGCAGGATGTCGAGCATGCCGTAGCTGTCCTTGCCGCCGGACATGCAGACCATGATGCGGTCGCCGGCCTCGATCAGCTTGTAGTCGCTGATGGCCTGGCCGACCTGGCGGCACAGGCGCTTTTCAAGTTTGTGCGCCTCGCGCTCGATGCGCGCGGCGTTGCCAGCGGGGCTGGGCTTGGCTTCTTCGAGCCAGAGGGAGTCGTTGGGGGCGTTCATGGGCTTACCACTGTCCGGTTTCCATGCGAATGGCCACTTCGCAATCGTCAAAAATTTCGAGCTTGGTGATTTTGACCCGCGCGCCCAGCACGCCGGGCAGCTGCATCAGCCGGTGCGTGAGCTTGCCGATCAAGGTCTCGAGCAGGTTCACATGCTCGGCGGTGCACTCGTCGATGATGATGCGGCGCACCTTGCGGTAGTCCAGCACCGAGGTGATGTCGTCGTCGCTGGGCAGCAGGGGCTGCGTGCCCATGTTCAGCTCGGCATCGACCTGGATCGGTTGCGGGGCGGTTTTCTCGTGCTCGAGAATGCCCAGGTTGGCGTCAAAGCGCAGGCCGGTCAGCGAGAGGGTTTGCAGGCCACGGTTGAGCATGGTCGGTCACATCAAAGAAAAATCGCGGTCAAAGCGCCGCAGGTGCTGGCCGCCGTCGACCAGCAGCGTGGTGCCGGTGATCGAGCGGTTGCCCAGCGCAAAGGCCACGGTGGCCGCCACGTCCTCGGGGGTCGAGGAGCGCCCGAGCGGGCTCAGCCGGTGCAGCTGCTCGAACTTGTCGTCGCTCAGCATGTGGCTGGTCAGGGTCAGGCCCGGCGCCACCCCCACCACCCGCACCAGCGGTGCCAGCGCCTGCGCCAGCAGGGTGTTGGCGGACTCCAGCGCGGCCTTCGAGAGGGTGTAGCTCAGAAAATCGGGGTTCGGGTTCCACAGCTTCTGGTCCAGCAGGTTGACCACCACGCCGCTGGCCGGCGGCGCGGCGCGGGCGTCCAGGTGGGCATGCAGGGCCGCGGCCAGCAGGATGGGCGCGCCGGTGTTGCTGCGCAGGTGGCGCTCGAGCTGCACATAGTCCAGCGTGTGCGCGGTGTCGTGCTCGAACAGCGAGGCGTTGTTGACCACCGCGTCGACCGTGCCCCAGCGCGCCAGCACCTGCGGCAGCAGGCCCCGCACGGCCGCCTCGTCGGCCAGATCGGCCACCCAGACGGCGCTGTCCTGGCCGCTGCGCGCGCGGCAGTCGGCGGCGGTTTGCTCGGCGTCGGCCACCGAGCCCCGGCAGTGCACCGCGACGCGCCAGCCTTGCGCGGCCAGGGTCAGCGCAATCTCGCGGCCAAGGCGGCGCGCCGCGCCGGTGACCAGCACGGTGCGCACAGAAGAGGAAGCGGTGTTCATGCCTGGGCCTGGGAGATGGGGTGGTTTGGGGGACAATCGGCGGGTGGATACCCGAGCGCATAGTTTAACGACCCCCCTGCTGGCACGCGTGCAAACGGCCATTGCGCAGGCCGGCGGCTGGCTGCCGTTTGACCGCTTCATGGCCATGGCCCTGTACGAGCCGGGCCTGGGCTATTACAGCAACTCCCTGCCCAAGATCGGCACCATGCCCCAGGGCGGCAGCGATTTTGTGACCGCGCCGCTCATCTCCCCGCTCTTTGGCCAGACCCTGGCGCAGCAGGTGGGGCAGGGCCTGGCCGAGCTGGGCAGCGACGAGGTCTGGGAGTTTGGCGCCGGCACCGGCGCGCTGGCGCTGCAGCTGCTGCAAAGCCTGGGCGACGCGGTGCGCCGCTACACCATCATCGACCTCTCGGGCAGCTTGCGCGCGCGCCAGGCGCAGACCCTGGCCGAGCAGCCGGCGTTGGCGGCCAAGGTGCGCTGGCTCGACCAGTGGCCCGAGGCCATGCCGGGGGTGATCGTGGGCAACGAGGTGCTGGACGCCATGCCGGTGCGCCTGCTGCAGCGGCGCAGCGGCCAGTGGTTCGAGCGCGGCGTGGCGCAGGACCCGAGCGGCGCGCTGTGCTGGCAGGAGCGCCCAACCGACGCCCGGCCGCCCCTGGAGATCGAGGGCACGCACGATGTGCTGACCGAGACCCACGCGCAGGCCAAGGCCTTCATCACCAGCCTAGCCGAGCGCATGCGCGCCGCCCCCACGGGCGCGCTGGCCCTGTTCATCGACTATGGCTTTCCCGAGGCCGAGTACTACCACCCGCAGCGCCACATGGGCACCTTGATGTGCCACCGCCTGCACCGCGCCGACGACGACCCGCTGCAGGACGTGGGCGCCAAGGACATCACCGCGCATGTGGACTTCACCGGCATTGCGCTGGCGGCGCAGGACGCGGGCCTGCAGGTGCTGGGCTACACCAGCCAGGGGCGTTTTCTGCTGAACCTGGGCCTGGCCGAACGCATGGCCGCGCAGGACCTGCCCACGCGCGCATCGGCCCAGCGCCTGGTGCTCGAGCACGAGATGGGCGAGCTGTTCAAGGTCATCGCCCTGAGCACCCACGACTGGCCGGCGCAGGGCTTTGCAGCCGGCGACCGCTCGCACCGCTTGTAAGCCGCGCGCATGATCCGCTGGCTCATCGTCACCATCCTGGCCCTGATCGTCTTCAGCGGCTTGCAGCCGTGGTTGCGCCGCATGGGCTTTGGCCGCCTGCCGGGCGACCTGCACTTTCGCCTCTTTGGCCGCGAATGGCACCTGCCGATCGCCAGCACCTTGCTGCTGAGCCTGATCGCCGCCGGCATCGCCAAGTGGCTGTGATGCCGGGGGCTTGAAAGCCGCCCACACGCCCACATCTGCAGCATACCCATTGGGGTATGAACCCCGAACCGGAGCCCGACATGACCGATTCCCTGCATGTGGTGTGCCCGCACTGCCACACCACCAACCGCATCGCGCGCGCCCACCTGGGGCAGGCGCCCGACTGCGGCAAGTGCCACCAGCCCTTGTTCACCGGCACGCCGCTGGCGCTGGACGAGGCGGGTTTTGCGCGCCATGTGGCGCGCAGCGAGCTGCCCCTGCTGGTGGACTTCTGGGCGCCCTGGTGCGGCCCTTGCCGCATGATGGCGCCGGCCTACGAGGCGGCTGCGGCCTTGCTGGAGCCGCAGATGCGCCTGCTCAAGGTCAACACCGAAGAGGCCCAGGCCCTGGCCGCGCGCCTGAACATCCGCAGCATCCCGACCCTGGCCCTGTACGTGGGCGGCCGCGAAGTCGCCCGCCAGCCCGGCGCCCTGCGCAGCGCCCAGGACATTGCCCGCTGGGCACGCCAGCAACTGGGCGCTGGGGCCTGAGGGCGCTGCGCCAACCCGTGTTGACCCGCTTGATCTTGTCAAAATGACAAGATCAAGCCTTGTTCTTATCGGCTTGAGGCCATGCTGACAAGATCCGCGCAAAGGCTTTCGGCCATGGCCCTGCTGCCTTGACGAACGGGGTGCCCGGCCCCGTTCAGCGCCCGCCCAGCGCCGCGATCGCGGCTTCGCGGGCGGCGTCGATGGCCTGGCCGATGGCCGGGCCGCGCAGGCCCTGGGCAGCGGCCTGGGCCGCCACCGGGGCGGTGGGCACCGACAGCGCGGCTTGGAGCGCACGCCCCAGCTGCGCGGCCTGCGGATAGGGGGACTCGGCCAGGCCGGCGCGGCCCCGGGCGTCGCACTCGCAGGCCTGCAACACCAGGGCAAAGCGCTCGGGCTGGCGGATGGCGTCGCAGCGGGTCAGCAGGCGCAGCTGCGCCGCCGCGCCCAGGTCCTGGCTGCGGTGGATGTTGCCGTGCTCGCGCGCCACCACCTCGGCCAGCTCGCGGCAATCGGTGGGCACGCGCAGGCGCTCGGCCACCGCACGCGCCAGGCGCACGCTGTGGCCCTCGTGGCCCAGATGGCGCGGCAGCACATGCGCCGGCGTCAGGCCCTTGCCCAGGTCGTGCATCAGCGCGGCCCAGCGCACCGTCAGCGGCGCCTGCAGGCGCGCGGCCATGTCCAGCACCAGCATCACATGCACGCCGGTGTCCACCTCGGGGTGGTGCTCGGCGCGTTGCGGCACACCCCACAGGCGATCGAGCTCGGGCAGCAGCACCGCCAGCGCGCCGCAGTCGCGCAGCACCTCGAACATGCGCGAGGGCTGTGCCGTCATCAGCCCACGCGCCAATTCCTGCCACACCCGCTCGGGCACCAGGTGGTCCACCTCGCCAGCCTGCACCATCTGGCGCATCAGCGCCTGCGTGGCATCGGCCACCACAAAGCCCGGCAAGCGCGCGGCCAGGCGCGCCACGCGCAGGATGCGCACCGGGTCTTCGGCAAAGGCATCGGTCACATGGCGCAGCACCCGAGCCTGCAGGTCGGCCACGCCGCCGTGCGGATCGATCAGGTGCGCGCGCCAGGCCGCATCGGGCTGGCCCAGGGCGTCGGCCCAGGCCTCGGGCAGGGCGATGGCGTTGATGGTCAGGTCACGCCGCGCCAGGTCCTCGTCCAGCCGCACCGAGGGGTCGGCGCTGACCACAAAGCCTTTGTAGCCACGGGCGGTCTTGCGCTCGGTGCGCGCCAGCGCGTACTCCTCGCGCGTGCGCGGGTGCAGAAACACCGGGAAGTCCTTGCCGACCGGCACAAAGCCCTGATCGGCCAGGTGCTCCGGGCGCTCGCCCACCACCACCCAGTCGCGGTCGTGGACTGGCAGGCCCAGCCAGGCATCGCGCACCGCTCCCCCGACCACAAAGACCTGCATGGGCTCAGTCCCGGCGCAGGCGGTAGGGTTCCTCGAAGTCGAGGAAGTCGTGCTCGGCCAGCGCATCGCGCACCCAGTCCTGCACACCCGGCAAGGCCTGCACCCGCGCCATGTAGGCGGCCACGTCCTGCGGCACCGGGATGGCGTAGGTCACAAAGCGCATCACCACCGGGGCAAAGTAGGCGTCCACCACGCCAAAGTCGCCCATCAGCATGGGCCCGCCACTTTGGGCCAGCGCGTCTTGCCACAACGCAATCATGCGGTTCACGTCGGCACGCACCGCGGGTTTGTCGCGCAGGGCCAGCGCGCCGATATCGGGCAGACGCGCCTCGATGTTCATGGGCAGGGCGCCGCGCAGGGCGCCAAAGCCGCTGTGCATTTCGGCGCACAGGCTGCGGGCCCGCGCTCGGGCGGCCCGCGCTTGCGGCCACAGCTGGCGGTCGGGGTACAGCTCGGCCACGTATTCGGCAATCGCCAGCGTGTCCCACACCAGCAGGCCGTCGTGATCGAGCAGCGGCACCTTGCCCGTGGGCGAGCGGCCCTGCAGCGACTGCTTGAAGCGCGACTGCGCGTCAAAGCCATCAAAGCGCAGCATGTGCTCTTCAAAATCAATGCCGGCCTGGCGCAGCAGCACCCAGGGCCGCATCGACCAGGACGAGTAGTTCTTGTTGCCAATGGTCAGCTTGAGCATGGGATCCTCCTTGGGGTTGTGGCCCACCATGCTAGCGCAAGCGCCCGGCCGCTCAGGCCACGGACGCCTCAGCGCGGCGTGGCGCGGTAGCGGTCCAGGCGGCTGCGCGGGCCGCGCGCGCCCAGGTAGCCCGGGGCGATGCCCGACAGGCGCGCTGGCGTGATGCCCAGCTCGGCCAGGCCGGGCAGGGTGCCGCTGGCCACGTTGTCCACCCGCATCGAGGCCAGGTTGTCGCGGCTCATGATCGGCTCGCCTGGCAGCCACTCCATCAGCAGCGCCTGCGGCCAGCCCAGGGCCAGCGGCAGCGACAGCACCGGCCGGCCGCGCCCGCCGCGCACCCCGGCCCAGCGGCCCGAGGCGCGCACCAGCTCGGCCAGGGTCAGCACATCGGGGCCGCACAGCTCGTAGGTCTGGCCCACGGTGGCGGGTTGTGCCAGCGCCTGCACCACCGCGCGCGCCACATCGCCCACCCACACGGGGGCAAAGCGGGTGTCGCCACCGGCCAGGGGCACGATGGGCGCCAGGGCCTGCAGCCGGGCAAACAGGTTCAGGAATCGGTCTTCGGCGCCAAAGATCACGCTCGGGCGCAGCACCGTCAGGTCCAGGCCAGCCTCGCGCAGCAGCGCCTCGCCCCGGGCCTTGCTGCGTTGGTACATCGAGGGGCCTTGCGCGTCGGCGCCCAGCGCGCTCACATGCACCAGGCGGCGCACGCCGCACTGCTGCATCGCCCGCGCCAGGGTGGCGGGCAATTGCACATGCACCGACTCAAAGCGCTCGGCGTTGCCGTGCAGCACCGCCACCAGGTGCACCACCGCGTCGTGCCCGGGCAGCAGGGCCAGCAAGTCGTCTTGGCGGTGCACATCGGCCTCGCGCACGGTCAGGCCCGGAAAGGTCTTGATGCCGCTGGCGCGGTCCAGGCGCCGCGTGGGCACCGTCACCAGGTGGCCTGCGCGCACCAGTTGCTCGCACACCTGGCGGCCCACAAAACCGGTGCCGCCGGTGACCAGAATGCGTTGTCGTGCGCCCATGCTCAGGCCCCTTGCAGACCGCGCACCGCCTGCGCCAGCGCCTCGTCGGCCTGCTGCAGGATTTGCGCGCGCCAGGCGTCGGTGTCGGTGTAGAACGCATCGCGGATCGCTTGGCGGATGCGCTGCTGCAGGCCGGCGTCGGCCTCTGGGTGCAGGGCCAGCCAGTGGTCGCCGCGCAGGGCCTCGGTCACCTGCTCGAAGGGCAGGGTGCCGTACTCCAGGGCAATGCCGGTGTAGCGCGCCTGCGGGCATTCGTCGGCGGTGGCCATCCACATCAGGCCAGTGAGCAGGGCCGAGGTCGAGCTGCCGTCGTAAATCGAGGTCACGCCCGGGCCCCACCAGGCGCGGGTGCGCGCCAGGTCGTTGGCGTCGTTCACGCCCGCAAAAATCCGCTCGCCCACGCCGCTCGGGCCCAGGCCGGTGTGCAGATCGATCCAGGCCAGCTGCTCGCACTGGCGGCCATGCGCGCGCAAGACGCCGCGCAAGGTGGTGTTGCTCCAGCTGGGCGCCTGTCCGCCAAAGAACAGGCCTTGCGGGTATTCGTACTGACCGCGGCTGACGGCGGCCTGAAAGGCCAGGGCGCCCATGCGCTCGCGCGCGGCCGCGATCTCGCGCTGGTTCTCGGCCGTGGGCGGCCAGGTGGCGGGCAGCAGCAGGTCGTGGATCTCGCGGTAATCGGCGTTGACCGGCAGCGGCGCCGAAAAGTCATGGAAGTTGCGGTTGATGTCGATGTTCTCGTGCGTCACCCGCCGCCCATGCGAAAACCCCCAGGGGTTGAGCGCGTGGATGTAGAGCACCGCCACACCGGCCGCACGCGCCGCGTCGCGCCAGGCCGTGTTGCGCAGGGTGTGCACCTGCACGCCGCTGCCGCAATAGCCCTCGATGCCGTGGCAGGCGCTGCTGACGATCAGCAGGGCGCGCGCATCGGCCGGGCCGTCGCGCACCACGTCCATGGCCAGGGTCTCGCCGTCGATGCCGCGCAGCGGATGCAGGTGCGACTCGATCGGCAAACCCGCCGCACGCGCGGCCGCCAGAAAGCGCTCGCGCGCCTGGGCATAGCTGCCCGAGAAACAGTCGTTCATGCCAGGGCTTTCAGGCGCGCGGGGCGGCCGGGTACGGGTAGGGCGACTGGGCCAGCCAGCGCTGCGCCAGTTCCACCCAGTAGGTGCCGCCCAGCGGGATCAGGTCGTCGTTGAAGTCGTAGCTCGGGTTGTGCAGGGTGCAGGGGCCGCCGCCATGGCCCATCTCGCGGTGCTGGCCGTCGCCGTTGGCGATGAAGCAGTAGGCGCCGGGTTTGGCCTGCAGCATGTACGAGAAGTCCTCGGCGCCCATGGTGGGCTCTTGCAGCTTCACCCGCTCCGGGCCCACGATGTCGGCCATCACCTGGCGCGCAAACTCGGCCTCGGCCGGCGTGTTCACGGTGGGCGGGTAGTTGCGGTGGAACTCGAACTCGCACTGCGCGTCAAAGGCGGCGCAGATCGACTCGGCAATCTGGCGCATGCGCTGCTCGATCAGGTCGAGCACCGGCAGGGTGAAGGTGCGCACCGTGCCCTGCAGCTCGCAATAATCGGGCACCACATTGGTGGCCTCGCCGGCGTGGATCATGGTCACCGAGATCACGCCCGCGTCCACCGGCTTTTTGTTGCGGGTGATGATGGTCTGGAAGCCTTGCACCATCTGGCAGGCAATGGGCACCGGGTCGATGCCGTTGTGCGGCAGCGCCGCATGGCTGCCCTTGCCGCGGATGACGATGCGGAACTCGTTGCTCGAGGCCATCACCGGCCCGGGGCTGACGTGGAAGGTGCCCACCGACTCGCCCGGCCAGTTGTGCATGCCAAACACCGCCTGCATGGGGAACTGCTCGAACAGGCCGTCGGCAATCATCTCGCGCGCGCCGCCACCGCCCTCTTCGGCGGGCTGGAAGATCAGGTAGACGGTGCCGTCAAAGTCGCGGTGCCGGGCCAGGTGGCGCGCCGCGGCCAGCAGCATGGCGGTGTGGCCGTCGTGGCCGCAGGCGTGCATCTTGCCCTGGTGCCGGCTGGCGTGTTCAAAGGTGTTGAACTCTTGCATCGGCAGCGCGTCCATGTCGGCGCGCAGGCCCACCGCGCGGCCGCAGGCACCGTTGTCGCGGCCATGCACAATGCCCACCACGCCGGTCTTGCCCAGCCCCCGGTGGATTGGAATGCCCCAATCGGTCAGGCACTGCGCGACCACGTCGGCGGTGCGGACCTCTTCAAAACACAGTTCGGGATGGGCATGGATGTCGCGCCGGATGCTGGCGATCTGGCCCGCCTGGGTGACGATGGAATCGATGAGCTTCATGCGATCAGTCTAGCGCGAAGCACTGGCGCCTGTCAGCCGGGACGACCCTAGGCATTGTGGGGTGTGCGGGCATGGCGGCGGCGCCGCGCTGGCGCACAATGGCGGCATGAACGCACCCACGCTTGATGCCGCCACGGCGGCCCCTACCGATTCGTCCGGCCCGCGCCAGGTGCGCGGCGCCTGCCCGCACGACTGCCCCGACACCTGCGCCCTGATCAGCACGGTGCAGGACGGCCGGGTGATCCGGGTCCAGGGCAACCCCGAGCATGCCCCCACGGCCGGGGTGCTGTGCACCAAGGTCTCGCGCTACGCCGAGCGCACGCACCACCCCGAGCGCCTGCTGCAGCCCATGCGCCGGGTGGGGCCCAAGGGCCCGGGCGCGCGCTTTGAGCCCATCGGCTGGGACGAGGCCATTGCCCTGGCGGCCACGCGCCTGGGCGAGATCGCCGCGCGCCAGCCCGAGGCCATCCTGCCCTACAGCTACGCCGGCACCATGGGCCTGGTGCAGGGCGAGTCCATGGCCGCGCGCTTTTTCCACCGCCTGGGCGCCTCGCTGCTGGACCGCACCATCTGCGCCTCGGCCGGCAGCGAGGCCCTGGTCCACACCCTGGGCAACAAGGTCGGCATGAAGGTGGCCAACTTTGCCGACTCGCGCCTGATCCTGATCTGGGGCAGCAACTCGATTGCCAGCAACCTGCATTTCTGGCGCCTGGCGCAAGAGGCCCGCCGCCGCGGCGCGCGCCTGGTGTGCATCGACCCGCGGCGCAGCGAGACAGCCGACAAGTGCGACGAGCACATCGCCCTGCGCCCCGGCACCGACGCGGCCCTGGCCCTGGCCGTGATGCACGAGCTGATCGTGCACGACTGGCTGGACCACGACTACATCGCCCAATACACCCTGGGCTGGGACGCGTTGCGCGAGCGGGCCCTGCAGTGGCCGCCAGCACGCGCGGCCGAGGTCTGCGGCGTGCCGGTCGCGCAAATCGAGCGCCTGGCGCGCGACTGGGGCCAGACCCGCCCGGCGGCCATCCGCCTGAACTACGGCATGCAGCGCGTGCACGGGGGCGGCAACGCGGTGCGCGCGGTGGCCTGTCTGCCCGCGCTGACGGGCGCCTGGCGCCATCCGGCCGGCGGCCTGCTGCTCTCGAGCTCGGGCTGGTTCAAGGTCAACAAGCACCGCTTGCAGCGCCCCGATCTGCTGGGCGAGCGGCGCCCGCGCACCGTCAACATGAGCACCATTGGCGACGCCTTGTGCCACCCCGGTGACGCCGCTTTTGGGCCGCGCATCGAGGCCCTGGTGGTCTACAACAGCAACCCGGTGGCGGTGGCGCCCGAGTCGCCGCGCGTGGTGCAGGGCTTTGCGCGCGAGGACCTGTTCACCGTGGTGCTGGAGCACTTCCAGACCGACACCGCCGATTACGCCGACCTGCTGCTGCCCGCCTCGACCCAGCTCGAGCACTGGGACATCCATTTGAGCTACGGCCACACCGATGTGCTGCTCAACCGCCCGGCCATCGCGCCGCTGGGCCAGAGCCTGCCCAACACCGAGATCTTTCGCCGCCTGGCGCGCGCCATGGGCTTTGACGACCCGTGCTTTGCCGACAGCGACGAGCAGCTGTGCCGCCAGGCGATCGGCGACGAGCAGGACTTTGCGACCCTGCTGGCGCACGGCTTTGCCAGCCTGCCCGTGCCCGACGCGCCGTTTGCCCAAGGGGGCTTTCCCACCCCGTCGGGGCGCTGCGAGTTCTTCAGCCAGCGCCTGGCCGATCAGGGTCTCGATGGCTTGCCCGACCATGTGCCCAACCACGAGTTGCCCGACGCGCGCCACCCGCTGGCGATGATCTCGCCGCCCGCGCGCAACTTCCTCAACTCCAGCTTTGTCAATGTGCGCAGCCTGCGCGACATCGAGGGCGAGCCCCTGCTCGAGATGCACCCGGACGACGCCGCCGCGCGCGGCCTGCAACACGGCCAGTTGGTGCGCGTCTACAACGACCGGGGCAGCTACCACTGCGCGGTGCACCTGAGCCAGCGGGCCCGCCCCGGCGTGGTCCATGGCCTGGGCGTGTGGTGGCGCAAGCTCGGGCCGCGCGGCACCAATGTCAACGAGCTGACCAGCCAGCGCCTGACCGATCTGGGTCGCGCGCCCGTCTTCTACGACTGTGCGGTGCAGGTGTGCGCCGCAGAACCCCTTGCAGAAAGCCCCAAGCCATGACCGACATCCACATCGAGCGCCCCCACCAACTGGGCCTGGCCCGCGCGCGCGAGCTGGCCCAGCAGTGGCAGCTGGAAGCGAAAGACGAGTACGGCATGACCTGCCGCCACGAGCCCGGCGAGACCGAGGACCAGATCCACTTTGAGCGCATGGGCGTCAAGGGCTTGATGAAGGTGTCGGCCGAGCATTTTTGCGTCGACATCCACCTGGGCTTTTTGCTGGGCGCCTACGCCCAGATGATCGAGCAGCAAATCCAGCGCAACCTCGACCGCATGGTCGGCCCCAGCGCCTGAGCGCCCCAGGCGTCGACCGGGGCGCCAGGCCTCAGGGCAGCTCTTCGTTGGGCGTGCTGGTGCCCGCCGCCCGCGGTCCCACGCGACCGAGCCGCGCCTTGAGCGACTGCGGCGTGCCGGTGATCAGCGCGGCATAGCTGGTGGTGTTGGCCAGCACCTTTTTCACGTAGTCGCGCGTTTCCGAAAACGGGATGTTCTCGGCCCAGATCGCGCCGTCCAGCACCGGGCCGTTGCGCCAGGCGCGCGGCCGGCTGGGCCCGGCGTTGTAGGCGGCGGTGGCCATGGCCATCGAGCCCTCAAAATCATCGAGCACCATCTTCAGGTAGCCGGTGCCAATCTGCACATTGATTTCCTTGTCGGTGATCTGATGCGGCTGGAACTGCGTCAGGCCGATTTTTTTGGCGGTCCAGCGCGCGGTGGCCGGCATGACCTGCATCAGGCCCGAAGCGCCCACATGCGAGCGCGCGTCCATGATGAAGCGGCTTTCCTGGCGGATCAGCCCGTACACATAGGCTGGGTCCAGGCCAATGGCGTTGGCGCGTCGCACCACGATCTCGCGCATGGGCATCGGAAAGCGCTGGGCCAGGTCGATCACGCCGCGCGTTCGCTCGCTGGTGTTGATGCAGCGGTCAAACACCTCGCGCTGGCAGGCCAGCTCGGCCGCGGCCAGCAGCTCGCGGTCGTTCATGCCGCCGGGGGTGTGCAGGTTGGTGCTGTAGTTCCACTCGCGCACCCCCTCGGGCCGCAAGCCGATGGCAATGGCCGCCAGGGCGCGTTGCAGGCCCGGGTTGGCCAGCGCGGCCGCCCGCTCTTCGGCCGTCGGCGCGGCGGGTCGTTCGGGCACCGCCAGCGGCAGGCCCAATTCCTCCATCGCCAGCTGCTCGTAAAAGCCGCGCATGCTGGCGATCTCGCGCCACAGCGCCTGCGCTTGCTGGCGCTGCGCCTCGGCCTGCGCCAGCGGCAAGGTGTTGGCGGTGGCCACCAGCGCACGCCCCTGCCAATAGGCCCAGGTCGGATCGCGCCGTGCGCCCTCGCTCATGGCCTCGTAGGCGCGCGAGACCAGGGCCCAGCGGCCCGCCCGCAGCGCCGCGCGCACCATCCAGCCCAGCAGGTCGTCGTTCAGATCGCTGGGCTTGCCCACCTTGGCAAAGTAGTCGTCGGCCTCGGGCATCAGTTTTTGCGCGGCCTGCTTGCCGATCACGCCCCAGACCCAGTTGCGCTCTTCTGCATTGAGCGAGACCTGCCAGCGCTTGTCCAGCAAGCTGGCCGCGGCCTGCGGGTCCTGCGTGGCCAGGCGCACCAGGGCCAGCGTGGCCAGCTCGCGCTGGTTGCGGGTGATGGCGCCAATGCGCTTGTCCAGGTAGCGCTGCGGGCTCTCCATGATCGGCGCCACCTGGGCCGAGAGCTTGGGCGTTTCGATGTCGACCGCGGCGCGGGCGGCGGCCGGCCGGTTGGCCTCGACGGCCAGCCGGGCCTTTTTCCACAAGACCAGGGGCTCGATCTTGCGGCTGGTGTGCAGGTGGTCGATGAGCCAGGTGCAGCCGTCATCGGCTTCGCGCTGGCTGTGCCACAGACGCACCGCCTCGGCGGTCACATCGCGCCGCTGCAAGATGGCGTCGGCGGCCAGCGCATAACAGGCCAGCTCGCGGTCGTCGCGCATGCGGTAGCGGGGGTATTCGGCCGCCACCGTCGACCAGTCGCGCCGCCGGCCCTGCTGCAGCAGCCAGTCGTTGCGCAGCCGGTCCTCGTAGTAGCTGCCGGCGTGGCGTTGCAAAAAGCCCTGGATCTCGCCCTCGCTGGCCGTGTCCAGGCGGGCGCGCAGCTCCCAGTAGGCCGCCAGGGGCTCCAGCACATGGCCGCGCACCTGGGGCAGGGCCTGCGTCAGGCGCGCCCGGTCCATGCGCCGGAAGGCCTGCTGCATGTCTTGCAGCGCGTCTTCCGCACGGCTTTGCGCCGGGCTTGGCAGGGCCACCCAAAGCCCAAGAGCCAGAACGCTGGCGCGGCGTGCCGCCGGAGCGGTCAGGAGTGTCAGAATGGAGGTCCACAGCATAAGGCAGGATTATGGACAAAGCGGACGCCAAAAAAGCCTTGCGAAAGGCCCTGATTGATGCCCGGATGAATCTTCCGGACCGGCTCGAGCGCGCCACCGCGCTGCAGCAGGTCATGCGCATCTGGCTGGTGGGCCGCCCCGACACCGTGATCGGCGCCTACTGGCCCATCAAAGGCGAGTTCGATCCGCTGCCCGCGCTGCACCGCTGGAAAGAAGATGGCGAGCTGCTCGACGAGCCGCAGCGCCGGCGCATTGGCCTGCCGGTGGTCGACAAGCAGCACAAGACCCTGACCTTTCACGTCTGGTACCCCGGCTGCCCCATGGAGGAGGACGCCTACGGCATCCCCAAACCCAAGGACACCGAGGTGGTGGTGCCCACCTTGCTGTTTGTGCCCTGTGTGGGCTACGGGCCAGGGGGCTATCGCCTGGGCTATGGCGGGGGCTTTTACGACCGCACCCTGGCCACCTTGCAGCCCAGCCCCTTCACCGTGGGCCTGGGCTACACGCAGGGCTTTGTCGACGACTTCGAGCCCGAGCCGCACGACCTGCCGCTCGATGCCATCCTCAATGACAATGGCGTGGTCTGGCCCATCTGAGGCCACCTGCCCTGGAGCTGCTCATGAAAGCCCTCAAACGCATCGTGCTGACCCTGCTGGTGCTGGGACTGCTGGGCGCGGCCTGGCTGCAACTGGCCGGGCACGGCTACATCTGGCGCGCCCTGCAACTGACCTATCTGCAAGGCCACCGCACCGCCCACATCGACGACGCCCCTGATTTTGCGCAGGCCAAGGTGGCCAACGGCGCGGTGCAGCCCTGGGCCGTGAGCAAGCAGCCCGCCGAGCTGCCGCCCGAGACCCGCAACTACCTGCAAAAGCACGGCTCGGCCGCCTTTGTGGTGGTGCACCGCGGCGAGATCGTGCACGAGAGCTACTTCGCGCCCTATGGCCCCACCAGCGCCACCAACAGCTTCTCGATGGCCAAGTCCATCGTCACCATGCTGGCGGGCGCGGCCGAGCAGGACGGCCTGATCGAGAGCTTTGACGCCCCCATTGGCCGCTACCTGCCCGAGTACGCCAAGCACCCGCTGGGCCAACGGGCCACGCTGGCGCAGCTGTCGGCCATGACCTCGGGCCACGAGTGGGACGAGAACTACTACCTGCCCCTGAACAAGACCACCGAGCTGTACTTTGGCCGCGATGCGCAGGCCACCGTGCTGGGCCAGGGCTTTGAGGGCCCTCCCGGCGAGCGCTGGGAGTATTCCAGCGCCTCGACCCAGGTGCTGGCGATTGCCCTGCAGCGCGCGCTGGCGGCCAAGTCGCCGGGCCTGACCTTGTCGGAATACCTCTCGCGCCGCTTCTGGCAGCCGCTGGGCATGTCGCAGCCCGCCAGCTGGAGCCTGGACCGCCCGCGCGAACAAGGCGGCATGGAGCTGGCCTATTGCTGCCTGCACATCAACGCGCGCGACATGGCGCGCATTGGCCAGCTGCTGCTGCAAAACGGCCAGTGGCAGGGCAAGCCCCTGCTGCCTGCGGCCTTTGTCGAGCGCATGCGCACCCCGCTGCCGCAGGCGCGCTTTTACGGCCACAGCCTGTGGATGGACCCCGACCACTCGGCGCCTTTTTACTTTCTGCAAGGCCACCAGGGTCAGTACGTGATCGTGGTGCCCAGCGAGCAGCTGGTGGTGGTGCGCCTCGGGCAATTCCGCGAGCAGGTGCGCTGGCGCCATCCCAAAAACATCGAAGAGATCTACCTCTTTGCCGACGTGGGCCGCCGCATGGTGGCCGGTCGCTGAACCACATCGTCCCGCATGGCCCGACCCCGCTCCGCCAACCACGACCTCAAACGCGACGCGATCCTCGACACCGCGGCGCAGTGCTTTGCCGAACGCAGCTTTGCCGCGGCCAGCATGAACGACATCGCCAGCGCCTGCGGCACCTCCAAGGCGCGGCTGTACCACTACTACGAGAGCAAGGACGCGATCCTGTTTGACCTGCTGGACCGCCACACCCAGCGCCTGCTGGCCCTGATCGCGCAGACCGAGGCGCAGGCCCAGCGCCAGAAGCTCGATGACCGCGCCACCTTGCACGCCCTGGTGCGTGCCTTTTTGCAAGAGTACGAAAGCTCGGCCACGCGCCACGCCGCCTTGCTCAACGACACCAAGTTCCTGAGCGAAGAGCCGCGCGAGCTGATCCGTGGCCGCCAGCGCGATGTGATCGCCGCCATGACCCGCTTTCTGGAGCGCGCCTACCCCGAGCGCCTGCGCCGCAGCAACCCCACCGCGGTGACCATGATGCTGCTGGGCATGATCAACTGGACCTTCACCTGGTTGCGCCCCGGGGGGCCGCTGAGCTACGCCGCCTTTGCCGACGAGGTGGTGGCCATGCTCGAGCATGGCCTGCAAAACGCCTGAAATTCAACAATGCGTAATTCGTTACGTTTAGGTAAAATCTGACTTTTTCCACGGAGCCCCGCATGTCCAAAGCCTTTGCCAGCCAAGCCGACCTGGCCGACAAGAAGATCACCTTCGAACGCCTGAGCGAGCACTGCTGGGCCTACACCGCCGAAGGCGACCCCAATTCGGGCGTGATCATTGGCGACCGCTTCATCCTGGTGAGCGACGCCACCGCCACCCCGGCCATGGCGCAAGACCTGATCCGCAAGATCCGCACCGTGAGCGACAAGCCCATCAAGTACGTGCTGCTCACGCACTACCATGCCGTGCGCGTGCTGGGCGCCTATGCCTACGCGCAAGAAGGCGCGACCGAGATCATTGCCAGCCAGGGCACGCTGGACCTGATCCAGGAGCGCGGCGCGCAGGACATGAAGAGCGAGATGGAGCGCTTCCCGCGCCTCTTCCGTGGCGCCGACAGCATCCCCGGCCTGACCTGGCCGACCATGGTCGTGGGCGGGGGCGACCCCACCCGTGGCGAGGTGCCGGGCAAGCTGTCCATCAACCTGGGCGGCGTGGTGGTGCAGATCTGGCACCCGGGCCCGGGCCACACCAAGGGCGACACCATCGCCTGGGTCGAATCCGAAAAAGTCCTCTTCAGCGGCGATCTGGTCGAGTACGAGGCCGGCGTCTATACCGGCGACGCCCAGTTGCAAGAGTGGCCGGCCACCCTGGAGGCCCTGCGTGCCCTGGGCGCACACGCCATCGTGCCCGGCCGGGGCGAGGCCATGCGTGGCCCGGACCAGGTGAACAAGGCGCTCGATTACACCAAGCGCTGGGTCGAGACCCTCTACCGCTGTGCGCAGGAAGCCGTGGCCGCCGGCATGGACCTCAAGGCCGCCATGGCCCACACCCGCCAATCCATGGACCCGATCTTTGGCCAGGTCTTTATCTACGAGCACTGCCTGCCCTTTGACGTGACCCGCGCCTACGACGAGGCCAGCGGCATCAAGCATCCCCGCATCTGGACCGCCGAACGCGACAAGGCCATGTGGGATTCGCTGCAGCAGGGCTGAGGCCCAACGCGCTCAAGCGGGCGCCATCAGCGCCCCGCCACCTGTCCCCCCAGGTCCTGTGCCCAGCCGCGCAGGCGCTGCTGCAAGTGCTGACGCTGCGTGGCGTTGGCCGACGCGTGCCACTCGGCCAGCCGGGCGCATTGCTGGCGCTGCCAGGCCTGCTGCTGCGGTGCAAGGCTCTGGCGTGCTGGCCAGCGAAACGACCGCCACATCCCCTGCACCAGGGCCGCTGCGCCCGCCTCGTCCAGGCCTTGGGCCTGCAGGCCTTGCAGCGCGCGCAGCAGCAAGGCCTCGTTGTGGCGCCGATCGGCCAAGGCCTGCTCGACCGACCAGTTGCCTTGCGCCAGTTGCGCCGGCAGGGCGCGCGCTTGCGCCCCCTCCCAGCGCCCGTAGTTCTCGCGCAGGCGATTGAGCGCGCGCTCCTCGCGGGCGGCCTGGCGGGCCTCGGGCGTGCCCAACTGCCATTCCTGTTGCCACTTTTGCATTGCCTTCTCGCGCTGGCGCTGCCAATGCGCCAACTGGTCCGGGCCCAGCCCGCGCAGGGCCGGGGCCAGCAGGCGCGCCGCCTGTTGCGCGCTGCGGTCGAGCGAGTCGTTGACCGCGTCCCACACCGCGCACACCTGGGCGGCCGTCACGTCCTGCGCGGCCAGCGCCTGCGCGCGGTTGAGTTGTTCGAGCAAGACCGGCAGCTCGTGTTGCCGGTGCCAGCGCAGCAGCGCCGTCAGGGCCGGGGCCAGCACCTCGCGCTGCTCGCTCACCAGCGACAGCTCGCGGCCAAGCCACCAGCCCATCCAGCGGTCGGCCTGGCCATAGCCCAAGCCCACCATGCTGCAGCCGCCCAGGCCCAGCAGGCCCGCCAGCATCAGCAGCCCCAGTCCCCGCCGCAACCAGGCACGCAGCGGGTGCTGGCGGATAATCGGGTGCATGAACACCGCCCTCGCATCGCAAATCGTGGACGTGGTCATCATGGCTGCTGGCAAAGGTACGCGCATGAAGTCCAGTCTACCCAAGGTCCTCCACCCTGTGGGCGGCAAGCCCATGGTGGCGCATGTGCTGGACACCGCGCAGCAGTTGCAGGCGCGCCAGGTGGTGGTCATCACCGGCCACGAGGCCGAGGCCGTCGAGACCTGGCTGCGCAGCCACCGCCCCAGCGTGCCGGCCTTTGCGCGCCAGATGCCGCAGCTGGGCACCGGCCATGCGGTGCAGCAGGCCGTGCCCCATCTGCCCGACGATGGCACCGTCGTGATCCTCTCGGGCGATGTCCCGCTGACCCGGCCCGAGACCTTGCAAGCCCTGCTGGCCACCTGCGCCGGCCAGCACCTGGCCTTGTTGACCGTCGAGCTGGACGACCCCAGCGGCTATGGCCGCATCGTGCGCGATGACCAGGGGCAGGTGCGCGCCATCGTCGAGCACAAAGACGCCACCGACGCGCAGCGCCGCATCCGCGAGATCTACAGCGGCATCATGGCCGTGCCCACCCGCCTGCTCAAGCCCTGGCTGGCCGCGCTGCGCAACGACAACGCCCAGCAGGAGTACTACCTGACCGATGTGGTGCGCATGGCCGTGGACGCGGGCGTGCCGGTGCTCACCCAGCTCACCCAGGACCCGACCGAGGTGGCCGGCGTGAACAGCCCGGCGCAGCTGGCCGAGCTCGAACGCGCCCTGCAGTGGCGCCAGGCCCAGGCGCTGATGGCCCAGGGCGTGCGCCTGCTGGACCCTGCGCGCCTGGACGTGCGGGGCCGTTTGCACTGCGGCCCCGATGTGGTGATCGACGTCAACTGCGTGTTCGAAGGCGAGGTTCATCTGGGCGCGGGGGTGCGCATTGGGGCCCACTGCGTGCTGGCCAACTGCCGCATCGACGACGGCGCGGTGATCCACCCCTTTACCCACATCGACGGCGAGCGCGCGGGCGTGAGCGTGGGCGCGGGCGCCCTGGTGGGCCCGTTTGCGCGCCTGCGCCCGGGCACCACCCTGGGGGCGCAGGTGCACATCGGCAACTTTGTCGAGGTCAAAAATTCGCAGCTGGCCGACGGCGCCAAGGCCAACCACCTGGCCTACCTGGGCGACGCCACCGTGGGCGAGCGCGTCAACTACGGCGCGGGCAGCATCACCGCCAACTACGACGGCGCCAACAAGCACCGCACCGTGATCGAGGCCGATGTCCACATCGGCAGCAACTGCGTGTTGGTGGCCCCGGTCACCATTGGCGCGGGGGGCACGGTCGGTGGCGGCTCCACCATCACCAAGAGCACCCCGGCCGGCGCCTTGAGCGTGGCGCGGGGCAAGCAGGTCAGCATTCCTAACTGGCAGCGCCCGCAAAAGCCCAAGGCCTGAGGCCTCAGCCCCCGGGCAGCGCCAGCCGGGTGCCAAACTTGGCGCGCCGGGTGGCAAAAAAGGCCTTCACATTGCGCACGTTCGCGTCCTGCGTGAACAGCGCCTGCGACAGCGCCAGGTAGGCGGGCATGTCGCGCACCTGCAGCACCAGCACAAAGTCCGGCCCGGGCGAGACACGCCAGCACTGCTGCACTGCCGCGGCGTCCTGCATGCGCGCCTCAAACGCGTCCAGGTGCTCGGCGCCCTGGCGGTCCAGGCTCACCTCCACCAGCACCTGCAAGCCCGCGCCCACCTTGTCGGGGTTGAGCAGCGCCACCTGCCGCTCGATCCAGCCGCCCGCGTGCAGGCGCTTGACCCGCCGCAAGCAGGTGGGCGGCGAGACATGCACCCGCTCGGCCAGCGCCACATTGCTCAGGCTGGCGTCTTGCTGCAGCAGGTCCAGCAAGCGCCAGTCGATGTCGTCAAGCTCGTTGTGTTCCATCATGTGGCGTATTTTGAAACAAAAATTCATCTTGCCACTTGAATGAATCAAAATTTCAATTTGATCCGGATATTGACTGAAAATTTTATAACGATCGCTCTAGGATCTGGGCATTGACTTCTGGAGCAAGCCCATGTGTGGCATCGTCGGCGCCGTCTCGAACCGCAACATCGTCCCTGTGCTGGTGCAGGGCCTGCAACGCCTGGAATACCGGGGCTATGACTCGTGCGGCGTGGCCGTGCACGCGGCCAGCCTGGGCGGCAGCGGGGGCTTGCAGCGGGCGCGCAGCACCGCCCGCGTGGCCGAGCTCATGAGCCAGGTGGCCGACGAGCACATCGTGGGCGGCACCGGCATCGCGCACACCCGCTGGGCCACCCACGGCGCACCGGCGGTGCACAACGCGCACCCGCACTTCAGCCACGGTCCGCAGGGGCAGGGCGCTGGCCTGGGTCGCGTGGCGGTGGTGCACAACGGCATCATCGAAAACCACGAGGCCTTGCGCGCGCACCTGCAGGCGCGCGGCTATGTGTTTGCCAGCCAGACCGACACCGAGGTCATTGCCCACCTGATCGACCACCTGTACGAGGGCGATCTGTTCGAGGCCGTCAAAACCGCGGTGCGCCAGCTGCATGGCGCTTACGCCATTGCCGTGTTCCACAAAGACGAGCCGCACCGCGTGATTGGCGCGCGCGCCGGCTCACCGCTGATCCTGGGCGTGGGCGAGGGCGAGGCCTTTCTGGCCAGCGACGCCATGGCCCTGGCGGGCGTGACCGACCAGATCGTGTACCTGGAAGAGGGCGATGTGGTGGACCTGCAGCTGGGCCGCCACTGGATCGTCGACCGCGAGCACCGACCCGTTCAGCGGCCGGTGCGGACCGTGCAGGTGCACAGCGGCGCGGCCGAGCTGGGCCCGTACCGGCACTACATGCAAAAGGAAATCTTCGAGCAGCCGCGCGCGATTGCCGACACCCTGGAAGGCGTGGAGGGCATCAGCCCCGAGCTGTTTGGCGACGGGGCCTACAGCACCTTCAAGGCCATCGACAAGGTGCTGATCCTGGCCTGCGGCACCAGCTATTTCAGCGGCTGCGTGGCGCGTTACTGGCTGGAGGGCGTGGCGGGCGTGCCGTGCCAGGTCGAGATTGCCAGCGAGTACCGCTACCGCGACTCGGTGCCCGATCCGCGCACCCTGGTCGTGACCATCAGCCAAAGCGGCGAGACCGCCGACACCCTGGCCGCGCTGCGCCATGCACAGGCGCAGGGCATGGACAAGACCCTGACCATCTGCAATGTGGCGACCAGCGCCATGGTGCGCGAGTGCCGGCATGCCTATGTGACGCGGGCGGGGGCCGAGATTGGCGTGGCGTCCACCAAGGCCTTCACCACCCAGCTGGCGGCGCTGTTTTTGCTGACCCTGGCGCTGGCGCAGGTCAAGGGCCGCAGCAGCGACGCACAAGAGGCGCAGCACCTGCGGGACATGCGCCACCTGCCGGCGGCCCTGAGCGCGGTGCTGGCGCTGGAGCCGCAAATCATGGCCTGGGCAGAGGATTTTGCGAGCAAAGAAAACGCCTTGTTTCTGGGTCGGGGCACGCACTACCCAATCGCACAAGAGGGGGCGCTCAAGCTCAAGGAGATCACCTACATCCACGCCGAGGCCTACGCGGCGGGCGAACTCAAGCACGGCCCGCTGGCGCTGGTGACCAGCGCCATGCCGGTGGTGACCGTGGCCCCGAACGATCAGCTGCTGGAAAAGCTCAAGAGCAATATGCAGGAAGTGCGCGCCCGAGGCGGCGTGCTGTACGTGCTGGCCGACGCCGACACCCAGATCCAGCCCAGCGAGGGCGTGCACGTGATCCGCCTGCCCGAGCACTACGGCCTGCTGTCCCCCATGCTGCACGTGGTGCCCCTGCAACTGCTGGCCTACCACACCGCCTGCGCCCGCGGCACCGATGTCGACAAGCCAAGGAATCTGGCCAAGAGTGTGACGGTGGAGTGATTCAGGCGGTGAGCAAGTTTGACGATCGGACTCAAATGCTCATGATCGGCAAAGTCAAACGCAAGGCGCGCGTCGAGGCAGCGTATTTCCACCATTTGCCGGATCGTCCCGCGATGGACCTATGGAGCCAACGCGTTCACCTCTTTCAGCCTGGGGTGGCTGGGGGCTGGTCCAAGTGAACCAGCGTCTGATTGTTTGCGCCTGGCACTAGAACAGCGCACGTGACAGCGCTTGGCTTCGGGCATGACTCTCACCTTGCTTCGGGTTGAAAATGCCCACCACATGCAGATTCTTCAGGAAATGGGTTTTTTTCTGGTTGAGTAGACCTGGGTTTTTTTGCAATGCCGAGGCAATCAGCCACTCTTCAAGAAAATTAACTGCCCTGAGCTCTCCATTCTCTTTCTTGGTCGGTTTGGAAAATTGTCCGCCTTTGGTCAGTTTGGGAATGAAGAACATGACCGGTGTACCCGCCCGCTTGGCGATGATCTTGTTGTACTTTTCACGGTTATTCGGGTTCATGGACTCGTCCAGCAAACGCATTTTTGACGCTTGGCCCACGTACCATGGCGTAAATCCGTGGGCAGCCCGAATGGCAAAGACATAGCAACCACATCCGGCACAGATGCTGTCGTTGTCCTTGTCGACGGCAACTTTTAGTTTCGCGATGGACTCCTTGGTGATCAGCTTTGCACTCCGGTATGTGAAGCGATGGATCTCGTATGGTCCGAAAACATCAAATTTCATGAGTTCACTCTGAAGTCATTGGCGTGAATCGACAGGTTTGCTGAACATGCACCACAAGCTGTTGCTGCGCATATCGCGCATGAATTCATTGCGAACCCACTTGCAGTTGGCTTAGATTGGTTTTTTTGCTTTCAACACCACACAAGGCGCGTACAGCAGTTCTGTGTTTTTGGATTGGTCGGTTGCCAGCAACTGCATACCAATCAGCGAAAGCACTTTTTCGTCGCCAAAGTCACTCGACAGCACAGGTTCCCTTTGGAGCTTGTGCCACATCGCCCATGTCCCCGCCGCCGCATCTCGTTCGTGTGCGGTGTTGCCTCTGATGCCATCGACAGGGATTTCAATGCCATCGTTTTGGGTGATGTAGGCCTCCCATAGAAGCAAGGTGCTATCGCCTTCCGACCAAGACGCCCACTGAGTTGTTCCGCGGTTTTTGGGCATCCCGTGCTTGATCAGTTCCGTCAGGACCCAATGCACTTGCGCAAGGCCAATGGAGAGCACGGTCGCACCTGCGCCAGTACTCCAAGCAAGGCGTTCACCGCGGCGGCACTTTGTCATCTCCTTTGGGGACTCGCGTAAGGGGATATAGAGCGGACATTCAAAGCCCAAGGCCATCTTTCGGTGTCTCTGGATCGCAGGCATCAGGGCATCCATCAGCCCATACAGGTCTTGTCCGGTCTGGACCGTATCTTTGTCTCTGATGGCCCAACCCACGCTACCCGCTTTAGGCGAACCCACATCCACGCATGCAATCACTGGTGGAAGACGCTCAAGCTGGTTCGTGGTCATGCCATCACCCAAATATGCGTCCACGTGTTGCGTTGACCATGGTCCTGTACCGCGACCATCGCGATGCTGTTGCGTTTTCGTGCCACGGGCCTCCCTCGGGTCTGTGGCGGGCTGGTGCCAGAAACCCATGGTTCAACATGAAGTCAATCTTGAAGTGATTTAACTATAAAGAATTCAATAAATTGAGATGTTGGTGTATTCCCTGTGTCCAGAGGTGCAGCAGTTCCAACTGGTCAAGGAGAATTGCCAGCCAATTGGCTTCATGGTGGCAATTCATGGTCTGACTTGCCAGATTTGGGACCTGAAGGGCTTGCGTGCCTTCTCTTCAACCGCGAGACCGACTTCGACGATGTCGATGTGCGCCAGGTTGTGCCCACCATGAAGAAGGCAACGCGTTAAAGGACAAGCCACGCGAGTACAAGCTTTTGCTGCCAGATGACCGCGCGTTGTCGTCGTGATCAGAAAGTGCTGACTGCGGAAGAAACCTTGCCGATGACCTTGCAACCAAGCGGTCGCTGGCGAATGGTCATGGGAGGTGATGACGTCAAAGAGCCGCCCCCCTTACCGCACCGCCCACCCCCCGCACACCGGGAACACCTGGCCCACAAAGCACTTGCCCATGTCGCTGCACAGGTGGGCGACCATGGCGCAGTCTTCGGCGGCGCTCACCAGGCGGCCCAGG
>JACCDH011081099.1_pt1 | contig 45767 bp, 58 predicted proteins | sample 7442481 | NCBI WGS metagenome assembly JACCDH01 (sample SAMN15323433, study PRJNA562643) | freshwater metagenome | isolation source: river surface water | place: USA:Blue River Watershed | collected 2017-08-15 | reverse complement strand
ATTTAGGACAATAAAAAAATTGATTTGATAAATATTTAAACTAAATATATTATCACATTTACATAGAAAAATGATTGACCAATTATGTAAATTCACATTTAATGTTCTTGAAATTGAACAAAATGACCTTGTCTTTGCTGCTTCTTACATATTCCGAATGTTTATGGAAAAAACGAATTTTAACATTATTAATGAATCCAAATTAATACATTTTATTCAAGACGTAAAAACGCATTACAATAACGTCCCTTATCACAATTTCTACCATGTAATTCATGTTTTAAACACAACATATTGCATTTTAGATTGTTGTGACGCTTTCGAAAAAATGAATCCGCTTATTGTATTTGCTACACTTGTTAGTTCATTAACTCATGACATTGGACATAATGGTTACAATAATACATTTCATGTAAATTCTATTTCTGAATTAGCTGAAAAATACAATAATATAAGCGTTTTAGAACAACACCATTGTGTATTGACATTTCAATTGGTCAAAAAATGGAAATTGTTAGACAATCTAACAATTGAAGAACGCACACTTTTCAGAAATACTGTTCTTAAATGCATCTTAGGAACTGACCCAATTCATCACAAAAATATGAACGATGAACTAACAAAATATATAAGTATTCCATTTGTATTTAATAATGTACACGATGAAATTGAACTAGCAAAATACATTGTTCACGCTGCCGATTTAAGCAATCCAATAATGGAATTTGAAATATGCAAAACGTGGTCTGAAAAAGTTCAAACCGAGTTTAAAAATCAAGCAGAACAAGAAGTATTGCTAAATTTACCAATCACATTTTCGGGTGTTATTAATTCAAATATAAATAAATTCGCAGACCAAGAATATGTATATACATATCATATTTGTTTACCATATTGGAAAACATTGGCGCAAATATTCCCAAAATTGATGCCTCAATATGAAAATATACTAACAAATAATTTAATTTGGAATAATTTACGTTAAAGTTTCGTGATAACTAAATTCTTTGTAAACATAAAAGCATCTTTGTTAGTTCGTCTTCGTTTCAAATTGCATTCTAAACAAGAAATAACTAAGTTTCCTTTATTATGACCAACGTCATTATTAATTCTGTCAAGTGTCCACTGTTTCGTTTCTCTCACGTATTCATATAGAACATAGATTTCGCAAGAACAATAACAACATCTCATATCGCATTCGTTTAGTAGAGTTAATACTTCATTGTAACTAACAAAATTTAATTCGTTATATTTCTTTTTTAATACATCTTGTTGTTTGTAACTTGATATTTTTGTTTTAATATGGTTTTTATATTTGTTCATAACACTTGTTTTAATTTCTGATGAATTTAAACACCTTATTATATTTAATTGAGTTTCGTGTGTTAAGTCTTCTTCATTCAATCCCCAAGTTGACGTTTCAATACGTTGCTTTTTTATTTTCTCATAAGAAACATTTTTGTTTCCTTGAATTGTGTTTGTTGTTTTATTTTTTATTTTTTTTTCAGGTTCAACAATTATTATTTTTTTTACATTTATTGATTCATCATTTTCTTCCATTTTATATAATATTGTATATAGTTATTTATTCATTTGGTGACTTATGGTTCCTAAATCCCTAAATCCCTAGAACCCTAAATCGGCATCTTTGGTTCGAAAACATTGCCTTTCCAATAGTTTTCTTTGTTGTTTTCATTATTTATTGGATTTATCACACTAAACTTTTTTAATTTAGCATTTGATGGATTTTCATTAAATACATTCGAAATACGATTATTTTTACGCAATAATTCGTCTTGAGTTTTTGTCTTTGCTACAGAAAGTACCCCTGACGCAAGTCCTGATGCTAATCCCTTACTTGCGTTTCTTAGCATTCCTGCTTTATATGTACGACGTCTACGTGACTTAATATGTCTTCTTTTTCTTCGTCTTGTAATTTTTTTGCTCATATTATTGATATATATAAAAATTGACAAAATATATAATATATTAAACTAAGTTAAACTCAATTTAATATATTATATTACAGATGCAATCAAACAACCTTGCTAATTTAGATAAGTTTCTTGAAAATGAAAAAAAAAATAATTCAGAAGAACCTTGGAGCAAACTTGATAAAACTGCTAGAATACGAAAACTGACTACATATGCCGAAAATTATGCAATTGAAAATGAATTAACTGAAGAAGAATGTAATGCTTTAATTGCGTATTTTAGAGATTGTTTAGATAAGAAAAAATTACAACGAGTGAAAGACGTTGTTTATGAAAAAGAAACTGGAAAAATTAAAGAAATACCTGGGCTTTTTTATAATAAATCATCTCACAATTTTACAATCAAAAATAATGATAAACGTGTTTCTACAATTAAAAGTCTAACTCCAAAGAAAAAAAACAGCACTATCAAAGCAACCAAAGATAGCGATAGTGATTAACTCTAACACTAATATTCAATTTATTAATAATATAAAGATAATTTTTTATTATTAATTATGTATAAATTTCTAATGATGCATAAAGAACAACAAACTAACAAAAACAAAGATAACGAAATTAATCCATTGTATGCTGAATTAAATGATGTCACTCATCTTATTGTTCCAGAAGAAGAACCTAAATATTTATCAGATGAAGAAGCATTAGAGTTATATCAAACATGTATTCACATTATGGAAGAATACATTAAAGATAATCCAACAGCAATTGCCGAAGAAGATTTTGATGAAGTATTTGATTGCAATGTAAAAGAATTAATTATGATGCATTTTGAAGGAGATGCTTTTTTTAATGATTGCGCAATGAAAGAAATTGATGATGTTATACATAATGCTACTGTTGATTTTTTTGACCATCATTATACACATAGAAGTTATGACAATACATTTATTTTAGAGAAACCTGATTATGAATTTATAACTGAACAATTAGAAGTTTTAAGAAATAAACCTCAGCCAACGCAAAGAACAAAAGAATGGTATGAATTTAGACACAATTTAATTACTGCGTCTAATGCTTATAAAGCATTTGAAAATCAAACTGTTAAAAATCAGTTAATATGTGAAAAATGTCAACCTATTTATGTTGCTGATGATACAGATGTCAAAGAAATAACAATGGTAAATGTAAATTCACCATTACATTGGGGACAAAAATATGAACCGTTGTCTGTTAAAATTTATGAACATAAATATAATACAAAAATAGATGATTTTGGGTGCATTAAACATGAAAAATACAATTTTATAGGTGCTTCTCCTGATGGAATAAATGTAGACATTAACTCAAGTAGATATGGTCGAATGTTAGAAATTAAAAATGTTGTTAGTAGAGAAATAGATGGAATTCCTAAAAAAGAGTATTGGATACAAATGCAATTGCAAATGGAAGTGTGTGATTTAGATGAATGTGATTTTCTTGAAACAAAATTTGTTGAATATAATGATTTTGATGATTTTTTGTCTGATGTCACCTCTGATGTCACCTCTGATGAAATAAATGTATGTATGTCAAACGACGATTGCATGAAAGGATTAATCATTTATTTTCACACAAAAGAAGGAAAACCTTTTTATGATTACAAACCATTAGAAATTACATCTTTAAATGACATCGAACAATGGCAAGAAAATTCTATTGAAAAATATCAAAATTCTGAAGAATACAATTACACTTTCATGAAAACAATTTATTGGAAATTAGAACAAATTAGTTGTGTATTAGTTTGTAGAAATAGACAATGGTTTAATGACAACATTCAAACCATTAAAGAAGTATGGGACATCATTGAAAAAGAACGAATCTCAGGATTTGAACATAGAATGCCAAACAAAAAAAAGAAAGACACTAAAATAACCACTATTGAAGAGACTATAACTAACAAATGTCTTTTAAAAATAAATAAAGAACCTGTCAAAATTAATGTCATTAAAAGTGAAAACTAAATTACATTACATTACATTTAATACAAAATATTTTCATTTGTAGGTATAGAAAAATATAATTTATTTGGTTCCGAACGATAATAACCTACTCTTGCTCCATTTCCTTCTTCTGATGGTGGCAAAGGAGTTATTACATTTGACTTCATATTTTTAGCATCATTATAAACAGCACCACAAAAATCAGCACGAATGCACGTACCTATATCTGGATTATCATTATATCTAATGTTGTTAGTTATTTGTTCATAAGAACCTACTGAAAACACTGGATATTTCCACCATATGTCTTCATAGTTATTATTAGACAACTTATTTTTTCCTATTTTTGGATAATCATCAAGAACTGCTTCATTCACTGATTTTGGATAAACTCCTGGACTTAATTCAAATCCTTCAAGTGATGGAAGAATTGTTTTGTATGCTATATACAACAAAACTAACAACAACAATAAATACAATTTTGGTTTCTTCATACTAAGAATTCTAGCAATCATTATATTATATTTAAATAAAATATATTGAACATATTAAATATATTAATATATTAACAAACTTAAAAATAAACTAACAAATTAAATTATAAATGGAAGAAATAAACATGTTTGTTACTAAACGAAATGGAAACTTAGAAGAATTGTCATTTGACAAAATTCTAAATCGCATCAAGAAATTAGGTCAAGAAGCAAATATCAACATTAATTATCAACAATTAATTATGAAAGTCATCAATCAATTATGTGACAAAATACCTACAACTAAAATTGATGAATTAGTTTCCCAACAATGTGCTTCAATGTCTACCATTCATCCTGATTACAATACATTAGCTTCTCGAATTGTTGTTTCTAATCATCAAAAAAACACTATTTCATCTTTTTATTTAACAATGAAACAATTATATGAATTCAAAGACAACAATGGAATACATAAACCTTTAATTTCTGATTCTTTTTGGAGGTTTGTTAGTTCTAATTCAGAAGAATTAGATAAAATGATTGATTGTAGTCGCGATTATTTATTTGACTATTTCGGTTTCAAAACATTAGAAAATGCATATTTATATAAAATAAATGATGTTGTTATTGAACGTCCTCAACACATGTGGATGCGAGTTTCTGTACAAATTCATGGAAATATTAACGACACCAAAAGTCTAGAGTTCATCAAAGAAACATATGATTTAATGTCTCTTAAAAACTTCACACATGCTACACCAACATTATATAATTCTGGTTCTAATCGTCCTCAACTAAGTTCATGTTTTTTGTTGGCAATGGAAAGTGACAGCATTGAAGGAATTTTCAACACTGTAAAAGATTGCGCAATGATTTCGAAATATGCTGGCGGAATAGGATTGCATATACATAATATACGATGCAAAGGAAGTCACATTCAAAGTACAAATGGAAAGTCGGATGGACTTGTTCCCATGCTTAGAGTTTTTAATAATACAGCAAGATATGCAAACCAATCTGGAAAACGAAATGGGTCATTTTGTATGTATTTAGAACCATGGCATGCTGACATATTTGATTATTTAGAGTTAAAGAAAAATCATGGACATGATGATACAAAAGCACGTGATTTATTTTACGCACTTTGGATTTCAGATTTATTTATGGAAAGAGTTAAAATGGAAGACGGAAAATGGTCTTTAATGTGCCCAAATGAATGTAAACAATTGTCTGATGTGTTTGGAGATGAATTTAAACAATTATATGAAAAATATGAGTCAGAAGGAAAGGTAATAAAAACGATTAGAGCAAGAGATTTATGGCTTGCTATTTTAGAAGCACAAATGGAAACAGGAACGCCTTTCATGGTGTACAAAGATGCTTGTAATTTAAAATCAAATCAAATGAATATTGGAACTATTAAATCATCAAATTTATGTACTGAAATTGTGGAATATTCAGACGATGAAGAAACAGCTGTATGCAATTTAGGTTCTGTTGCTTTGCCAGAATTTGTTGATGAAAACTTGAAAGTATTTGATTTTGATAAATTACATCAAGTTACAAAAGTACTAACTAAAAATTTAAATAATGTTATTGACCTCAATTTCTATCCAACTGAAAAAACAAAACGTAGCAACATGAGACATAGACCCATTGGGTTAGGAATTCAAGGGTTAGCAGATGTCTTTATGAAGATGGACGTGGCATTTGATTCTGATGAGGCCAAAGAATTAAATATACAAATATTTGAAACAATATATCATGCTACACTTGAAAGAAGTAATGAAATATCTATTGAACGTGGAAATGAAATTAGGCGTTTGAAAAACGAAGGAAACAGAGAAAAATTATTACAATTAGTAAACGAATACGAATATTCAGCTGTAATGAAAATGTCAGATGATTTATTAGGCGCATATAGTACTTTTGTTGGTTCTCCTGCGTCAAAAGGATTGCTACAATTTGACCTTTGGAATGTAAAACCAAGTAATAGATATGATTGGGATTTGTTGAAAGAATCTATTAAAAGATATGGAATACGAAATTCTTTGTTAGTTGCTTTGATGCCAACAGCTTCAACTTCACAAATTCTTGGATACAATGAATGTTTTGAACCATTTACAACTAACATTTATTCACGTAAAATTTTAGCAGGTGATTTTGTTGTTGTTAATAAATATTTAATTAACGATTTGTTAAAATTAGGTTGCTGGAACAAAGAAACAAAAGACAGCATAATTGAAAATAAAGGTTCTGTTCAACATTTAACTCATTTGCCACAACACATTAGAAACAAATATAAAACTTCATGGGAATTATCTATGAAAACAGTGATTGATATGGCAGCAGATAGAAGTCCATATATTTGTCAAAGTCAAAGTTTGAACTTATGGATTGAAAATCCTGTTCATAGCAAACTAACAAGTATGCATTTTTACGCATGGGAAAAAGGATTGAAGACAGGTATGTATTATTTAAGAAGAAGAGGAAAACATCAAGCACAGCAATTTACAATTGAACCTTCTAAAAAGGAAATGCAAGAAGAAAAAGAAGAAGTTTGTGAATCGTGTTCTGCTTAGAAAAATGTTACATTAAACAAGCTTAAAGGCATTTTCATCATTAATATTATGCCACACGACTTTTCACGTTGGAATGGAACTGCAGTTGCACATACATTTTGTAGATTATTCACTAAAAAAAATCACCCATACAATCAAAAACCTTTAACTTTGGATGATTTTAATGTGGAATATGAAACAATTAAAGAATATATAAATTGGCATAAGGAAAATAATCCAAAATATCTTATATATAATTTTACTCAAGAAAACATGAATGAATTGTTTAATTTAATAAAATACGAAGATGCAACAACAGAAGAATCAGAAAAAATAAAAAAATTATGGTTTGAAATGTGTAATGTTAATTAATTTATATTGGATTATTTAACAATATTCCTTACATATTCCAAATGTTTTTCGATGCCATTTAGTAATTCCATATTTTTTTATTCCATCCATATGTTTTTTAGAACCATATCCTTTGTTAGTATCAATGCCATATCTTTCAACTAATTCCGGATTTTCAAGACATAGTTTTTCAATATATTTGTCTCTTTCTACCTTTGCCAAAATAGATGCGGCAGCAATCGGTGTAAATTTGTTGTCTCCACCTTCAACGAGGTGATATTGAATTGTTTCCAATTTTGTCTTCTGTTTATTTAAACAAGTGTAAGGTTTAAAATAATTTCCATCAACTAACAATAAAACATTATGTAAATCATGTTCAGACAATTGTGTTAATACGTCTCTAATACATTTATGCATCGCAGATTGAGTTGCTTGTAAAATATTTATTTCATCTATTGTAGTTTCGTCTTCATATTGAACAGACCATGCGATTGCGTGTTCTTTAATATATTCAGCAACTTGTTCTATTTTTTTCTTGCTATGAAATTTTTTGCTGTCTTTCATTTGTGAATGGTCAAATGTGTCATTTTTAGGTAAAACTGCTAATCCGGCATAAACTCTTCCAAACATTGGTCCTCTTCCTGCTTCATCAATTCCTAATTCGATAATATCGGGATTAGTGTCAAACATAGTGCTCAGCAATTGTTTTGTTTTTGTTTTTCTTTCTGGTTTTTCATTTATTTCTGTTTCTTGTTTCTTTTTTTTAATTACTTTTTTAACAGGAGTAGAATGAATTTCATTCAATTCAGTTTCATCATCATCTTCTATAATCACTGCGCTAATCCAATCTTTATTTGTACTCGCCATTATATATATTTAATAATTTTAAATGAAATTATTAAACAAATCAATTTTTTTCATAATATAAAGTATACAATGAATGATAATATTTTGTTTGTGTTTCTTATTTTATTATCTGGATTGATATTATGTACCTTTTTAGGAGGGTGTTCTTGGTTTGAAGGGTTTGAAACATCAAGTTCCAGCAATAATGCTTCTGCTACAACAACTTCTTCTGATTCTACCTCAAAAACAAATAATACCCCAATAGGGACACAATATGACAATTACAACCATTTTGAAGGCACTTCTTATCCAACTGTCTTTTATGGACCAAATGGTGGAACAGCAAGAGTAATCAAAACAGATAACAACAGCACCATTGTGGTAACTAACAAAAATGGTTCTACTGAAATATATTATATAGACAATGGAATAACAGCAACCGCATCTAAATATTATGGACCAAATGGTGGTTCTGCTAAAATGATAACAGACAACAATGGAAAATCAGCAGTTGAAATAACAAGTCCAACTGGTACAAAAGTTGTATACACTGGTGAAAATGCGTACACCTACAACAACTATGACAGTACAATAAATCAATACAGTCCAGATACTAACAAAACTGGTTCTGATTATAATGAAGCATACACATCTCAAATTGACCCAACCACTTATTATAATTCTTTGCCAAAAGGAATTCCTCGTTCACAAATTCCACCAGGACAAGAAGATTTATATATATTGAAATCTGAAGTTGTTCCTCCTGTTTGTCCAAAATGTCCAGAACCAATTGTAAAATCATCTGAAACAGTTGACACTACAAAGTGTCCGCCTTGTCCACCATGCGCTAGATGTCCTGAACCAGCATTTGATTGCAAAAAAGTCCCTAACTATAAATCATTTAATCCTGATTATATGCCTGTTCCAGTTTTAAGTGATTTTTCTGGTTTTGGAATGTAAAAAAATTGAAATGCTTTATATTATTATAAATAAATCATATATGATAATATGACAAGTGAACTAAAATATTTTACAGCTGCTAGTTATTCTCCTCAAACAGGTTTAGGAGTAATAGCAATAAAAAAAGTATTTAATAATGTGGAAACTGATTACATACATGTTTATAAAGGGCTAAAAAATTCAGAATTAGAAAAGGTTGGAATTAAATTGTGTGTATACAATAGAAATACAGAACATGCTGATACTTATGCAAATGTGTTTACAGATTGTGAAAGTTCAATTCATAATTTAAATTTTCCAAATGTTTCTTTAAATTGGATTAAAGGACATATGCCAAAAAAAGACAGAATTAGTGAAAATGATAAATATTTTAGAGAAGTAGATATAAAGGCAAGAAAAGAACTTAGAAAACTTGTTGCCATTCAAAATAATGAATTCTAAAAGAACTTAAATAATTAATTGTAATATAAGTATGCCGAATTCTAGTTTTTGTTATGGTCCATCGCTCACTGATGATTCGCAAGATGTAGAAGATGCTAAAAATAAAATGTTGATGAAACCCATGTGGGATGATTTATGTCCTAAAATGGCTTATTGGTTTTATGGGTTAGATAATTTTGAATCATCATTTGAAATGGCACAAGAACTGTCAGAAAGATTAGATGTAGAATTTGAGACTTTTTTAAAGATGTGTAATGAAGGAACGCTTAACCAAAATCAAATGGATGAACATATGGAAGGTCTAATTACAGGAGATGGAGTTATTATTTTTTATGATTTTTCTGTATCGAAAAATGATATTTTGCCTGATTTAATAAATAGAACAAGACAAAAATTATATGAATTTGCTGTTGAATTAGATTATGATGGGATACCTATGTTAAGTCTGACTGGCGCAGAACTTGATAAACAAGTTGAAAGTCTTTTAAGATGTTATACATACATTAAATTAGGTCAATATTACTTTTATTTAATAACATTTGATGACCCTACGTTTGATGTAGACAAACATTATGAGAGTGAGTGTAGACAAAAAGAATGGCTTGAAGCACAACGTAAAATTTCAAATAATTAATGAAATTGATTAACAAGATAATTAATGAATTCATTAATTTTATATTTATATATATATGGGTCAAACACGTAAAAATAGAAAAAAACGCACATTTAGTTCAAAAGATTTTTCATCAGGAGAAGGAATGGTAACAAAAATTTGGGGACCAATATTTTGGACAGGATTGCATACAATAAGTTTTAATTATCCAGTGAATCCAACCGAAGAAGATAAAAAACATTATAGAGATTACATATACAGTTTAAGATATATATTGCCTTGTAAATATTGTCGAATAAATTTGACTAAAAATTTGAAAGAAAAGCCATTATTAATGTGTCATATGGCTAGTAGAGAGACATTTTCTAGATATATTTATGAATTGCATGAATTAGTAAACAAAATGTTGAATAAGAAATCTAATTTATCTTATTGCGATGTAAGAGAAAGATATGAGCAATTTAGAGCACGTTGTACTGAAGAAAAGCCAAGAATATTTAATTTTAAGAAAGTTTCAAATAAAACAAGGAAAAATAAAAAGGAAAAAGAAAAAGGTTGTACAGAACCATTGTATGGAAAAAAGTCAAAATGCATTATTAATATAGTTCCGCAAGAAGACAAAAAGGCTACTTTTAAAATGGATAAGAAATGTATAAAAAAGCGCTAAAATAAATATAAGTATTTCAATATAAAGATAAATTATGGATTTATAATATATTCATAATTTAACAACATGTCTTATTCAATTTCAATCGGCGAATTTTCTAAGTCAATACAAAATTCATGTATTGGTGTTTCAGTTGCTTCTATTTTAATTATATTATTTATATTATCACCATTAACTTCTTATACATTAGCTTCTATGATTGGAAGATTAGTTATTATTATTTTGTTAGTTTATATCATTTATTACAACACAACGAATACTAACAAATTTGCCGAAGATTTAAATGTAAATATATGGAATGAAGGTGATTGGGGAAATTGGAACCCATTAAAAACAAATGTGGCTTGGAGTTATATTTTTAATTTATTTTTGTTAGTTCTTTTGTACAATGTTGTTAAAAAATGTTGGTAATTGTTTAGTAAATGTATAAAATATATTATAAATTCGTTTAAAATATATTTTAATTTATAGCATATTTAATATATGATGAACCAAGGTTCTTTAAAGCCTCTTAATTATCCACCTGGAACAATTAATACAGGAGGAGCAATAACAAACGCATTGCAAAAAATATCAGGTTTCATGTCATGGAAAGTCATTGTTATTATATTTGTAGGCATTTTGTTAGTATGTTTAGGATATTATGCTTATAAAAATTACACTGATGGAAAGACAGCTTTTAACGCAAATAGAGAACACATGCCAAAAGATTTGAATTCTAATAAAGAAGCAACATTGATGTTATTTTATGTTGATTGGTGTCCACATTGCGTTAAAGCAAAACCTGAATGGGAATCATTAAAAGCTGAATATGATGGAAAAAGTATAAATGGATATACATTGTCGTTTGTCGAATATAATTGTACAACTGAAACTGATGAAATAAGTCAAATGATAGACAAATATAATATTGAAGGATATCCAACAATAAAGTTATTGAAAGACAATCAAGTGATTGAATATGATGCAAAACCAACAAAAGAAACCATGGTGCAATTTTTAACTACTGTCCTCTAAATCCCTAAATCCCTAAATCCGCAATAAATTTATCAGCATCTTTTTCACCTAATTTCAGCCATTCTCGACGCAAATCTTGATTTTTTATTGACTCTTGTATATATTCTAATGTCAACGGATTTTCTGACGCACAGCATCTCACTGTATTAGGTATGTTTTCTATTTTTACACTATCTCTTATAAAATTCATTGAATTTATTGTTAAACATATCACATATTCTAATAATGTAGTATCTTTATTAACCTCTACATTTTTAAACTTATCTGTTTCACCATTTACATTTCCATATGAACTTTTTACTCCTAATATTTCATCTTTGTTAGTATGATCCCTTATACATTCGTTTATAGGATAGTTATTCATTACACCACCATCAATATAACAACAATTGTCTATTATAGTTGGCATAAATATCCCTGGAAGAGATGATGACATTGTCAACGCATCTAATAATTTTATATCTGGATGCGTTTTATGCGAAAATTCAACTGTTTCAAATTTATTCAATTCAAATGTAAAAATATGCAAATCTATTTTACAAAATTCATAAAACTCTTTCAACGTAACATTCAAATCTAAATCCTTTGCTGTAAGCAATGGCTTAAATATTATTTCAGACAATTCCCTGTCAAAAAGACCTTTGTTGCTGTAAGACTCAAATATTTGCTTTGCGGTTATTTTAAACGCATTATTCCAAGGACGTTCAATTATATATTTGTTTAAAGTTTCCCAATCATATTTTAGACAAATAAACGCACCAATAATAGCACCAACTGATGTTCCATAAATGCTTTCAATGTCATCTAATTTCCAAAATCCACATTGTTCTAATTTTTCCAATGATCCTAAATAACGTAACCCTAATGGTCCACCTCCACTAATAACCAAATGTTTTATTGTCATTACAATATAAAATTCAAATTATTTATATGATATTCACATTATAAATTATAATGAAATTTATAATATATTTTCTAAACTATTATATAAATGAAAGGTGGAACCGGTGTATTTATATCAAATACTGACTTAAAACAAAATTTTATAGAATTTATACAAAACTCAGACATCAGTTTTGTTTCAAAAGGAGCATATGGAGTAACATTAAAAGCTACACTTAAACCCGACACATCATATGTATCAAAATATAAAAATATTGATTACACTGGATTTGGAAAGCCAGTCAATTCATTAATAATCAAATTAGGAGTTTCAGAATATATTAAGAAAACGCCTCTTAAATACTTACAAAGAATCATACGAGCCACATCAAATGATGACTTTAAAAGAGAAGTAAACATTCAAACTGACATATTTCTAAAAACAATGAATTATTTACAACCATTGTGTCCAGGAATTGTCTTTTCAGACACATTTTCTCAAAATGATATGGAAATTATAAATATAATAAAACAAAATTTTGTTGATACAAATGGAGAATTTATACCTTATTTAGAATTGCTTGAAACATATTTACTTAAATATACAATCATTGGAATGGAAATACTTTCTGATTACAAACCATTAAGTCATTTAGAATTGACCGAACAAGAAAAAAATTATTATTTAAACATGGCATGTTTTATATTGATTCAATTAGCAATTAAAACCGGTTATAGTCATGCTGATTTTCATGCAAACAATATTATGATTAACACCAACGACTCTTCTTATTTCAAAGGACTTTCTGATTCAATTGTATTAATTGATTTTGGATTGACTGTGAAAATAGAACCTGACGAAATGAAAATAATAAAAGACCATTACGACAATAAACAATATCTAGAAATCATAACAGATTTATGTAAAATACCCAGAGCTGACGGATTCAATTTGATGTCACACGCTGTTTATAAAACTATTTGTGACCATCCTAAAAACACAACAAATGAAGCAATAGAAGAGTTTATTGTCAAAAAAGAAGAAGCTACTAATGATATTGTTTCTCTTTTTAATTCAAAAGAAAATGACAGAGAAAATTTCCCATTGCTTCCATTATCAAATTCTATAAAAAACAAAATGTTTCCTGGTTTAGATACAAATTATAATGCTGAAAGAGAAGTTATAAAATTAAATGTTGTTCTCATTAAATATATAAAAAATGATTTTGAAAAATTGATTGATTGGATTATTGATGTCATTTATAAAATTAAAATTTATAAAATTAAAATATTATTTGAAAAAAAATCAATTACTTATTTAATTAAATCGTGTTTTATTACAGCTTATCTTCTATGTAATTATGATGATTTACAATCCAGACAAAACTATCAATTATCAGCTGTAGTTGGGATGTATTGTAGTGGAATTGATGACAAATATGATTATAAAATAAGTAAAACAAAATCTATACTTGAATGGTATACATATATTTGCAATGGTGCTTATAAACTAGACACTGTTAAAACAATTTGCCTTAAATACAAAGAAATATTGAAGGACAAACATATTGTTAGTTTGTTAGATTATATGACTGAAACTGATGTAAATGAAATGATGGAATTTCCTATTTCAAAAACAAAAACAATCATGTTTGATATAAATACTTATGAAAATCCAAAAGAAACTGTACTAAAAATATTCAACAAATCACAAAATGTAGAAACGGAAGAAAATGTAGAAACGGAAGAAAATGTAGAACATGAATTTCCATTTAAAGAAGACAATGCTCTTGGTGGTCGCACTAAAAAATCAAAAAAACGAAAAGCAAGAAAAGCAAGAAAAACCAGAAAAACAAAAAATAAACGAAAACATCACAAACATTTATAAAAAATTGAAACTTTATTTTATAATATGTATTGACTTATTATAAACCCAAATAGATATGGATATTGTTTCGTTTCAAAAAAAAGTATTTCAATTGCCACTCGACATTCAAAGAATCATTCGCGAATATGGTATAGTTCAAGTAAATAATTATCTTATTTACATGCAAAAATTGCCTAGAAAATATTTATCAATCGACTGTATATTGTACAGAACAAAAAGAAAAAATGTAGTTCACGATTCATGTTATTTATTTGATAAAAAGTTTCGTAAAAATAAACGTAAGAATGAACATTCAATATCTTCTATTTTATCAAAATCAATTGTCATCAAAATAAACATAAAATCAGACCGTATACAATACATTATGAGAAGACTTGTACAATATACATATGAAAATGAAAATTCGTTTGAAATATATTAAATAACTTTTTTACCTCATCACAGTACATACCGTTACCTCATTTTCATGAAATTGTTTAACACCATTGCGTTGAATAACATCAGGCATTTTTTTATACAATATAATCAATATTTCTTTATTCTGTTTAATTTTTTCAACAGTATCATCATTTAATTTAACTACATATTTGACACCGTTATTGCCATAAGAATATGGTCCAAAATACACTGAATTTGTTATTTCATCAAACGTCAATGTGTATCTTATGCTGTCATAAACTCCTACTTCTCCGTATCCGATAGTCATAATAATTAATATGTCATTTAATGTTTATATTGTTTTTTTAATTAAATAATTAATATAAAAATTGAAATAATTTAATTAAGTTTTTTTCATGTCAAAACAATACAAATATGAATACATGGATTGATTTTGGTAAACATTTTGGATATCCAAATTGTTGTATAAATGATTTTGTAAAAAGAAATAATATTGATTACAATTTTATACCACCATCTAGAACGCAAAAAAGAATAGGAAACAAATCTGGATTTATACCATGTTCTTATTGCGCATGGAAAGTGATGACAAAACAATGCAAATTAGAAGATTTAATTCAACATAGAAAAGAAAAAATTAGTTTTCCATATGCATAATTATGATAAAATTTAAAAAAAATTTTCTTTTAAAATAGCAATAGATATGGCAAATATATTTACATTAGAAAACTTTTCTGATTTTACAGAGAAAATTAATATTGACGAACTTTACGAAAAAAAACGTCAAGTCGATTTAAATAAATTGGAACTATTCAAAAAAATATTAAACAGAATTCATGTTCGCATAAAAACTACATCACGACAAAACATAAATGAAAAATTCTGTTGGTTTGTGGTTCCAGAAGTGATAATTGGTGTTCCAAAATACGATCAAGCGGGATGCATTGCTTATTTAATGACTACATTACAAGAAAATGGATTTAATGTTAGATATTTTCATCCAAATACTTTATTTATATGTTGGGAACATTGGGTGCCAACTTATGTCCGTAATGAAATTAAGAAAAAAACTGGAATAGCATTGAATGAATATGGTGAAAAAATAGAAGAAGAAAAAGACGAAGATGAAATCGAATTGGAACAACAATCAGAACAAACTAATGTTAAAAATGGAAAGAAATATACACCAATAAATTCATATAAACCTTCTGGTATATACAATCAAGACTTGTTAAATAAATTAGAAACAAAATTAAACTAACAAACATTTTAAGAAGATGTACAATGTTTTGTTTTTAGTCTATCCAATCTTGAAGATGCCTTTGTTGAATTAATTATTTGATTTCGTTCTTCTTGTTCTTTTTTTTGTTTAGCTAAGTTTTCTTCATATTCCATTTTTAATTTATTTTTTTGAACAATTTCCTCAGGTGTTGGAAAATCTCGTTTCCTTATAAATTCTTCATACAAGTCAAAGTGTTTGTGTGAAAGTCCGTCATTTTTCAAAAGAGTGTAGATTCTATCTCCCGTGTAAAGAAATGTTTCATTAGTTTCATTGTTAGTTACATAGTGTTTACAAGGATAAGTAGATAGACAAATTGTTGATATATTATATTTTCCAACTGTGAAAAAACTGTTTAAATCTTTCATAACTAACAAAGTAAATAAAGTATTTAAGTTGTTTAAATATAAAAACTATATGCGTTTCTAATTTATAATGGATATAATTAATAAATTAGAAATTCCAGAAGAATTAATTACAAATGAAGAAAACATTTGTTTGTTTTTTATTAAACCAGATGTTTTAGAAAATCCTCCTGAAATTGACCCATCATTAATCAAAAGTCGTTATTTAAAAATTGATACTCCTGAAACTATGTACAATCATTTTCTTGATTTATTAGAACCAGAAATTGAAGTGAGAATAATAAATGGAATTCCATTAGATAAAGATTCTGTTGTATACAGTTGCAATTATTGCCACAAAGATATAATGGATGATTGGTATTATTGTCATCATTGTAGAGGATATATGTGTAGCAAATGTTACAAAAATGATGAATTTGTTCTTGATTCAAATAAAGATAATTTTGATGAATGCAAAAAGAATAAAATGCTTGAATTAAAAAGTGTAAAATGCATTACACTATCAAGATATTGTTTTCGATGTGATTTATGTTTTTTGTTAATAAATAGAAATGACATGTTTTATTCATGTAATTGTGGTAATAATGTATATGACACATATGACATATGTTTGAGTTGTTATGAAAAATCAAATGATGCTAAACGTATGGTTGATTCAAAACAAATGAAGTTAATAAATCAAAAAGATAAACAAAATCATATATTTGAATATACAGGGTTTGGAAGTATGTTGTATTGGTTTCCAATAATTACAGATTTGTCTGATTTAAGTGTGTTGATAAATTTGAATCCAAATGATGTAAATTTTCGCAAACTTTGTTTAAAAGGTGTAGATAATCATGGACGTGAAGGATATTATATTGTAAACAATAAAGAGTATGATTTGTCGAAAATAATAAATCGGTTAAATGAAATATGTGAAAAAGGCTTTGTTGAAACGGAAGAATGGTGTAGCACAACTGGTGCTTATGTTATGAAAAATGTAGAATTTTGTAGTGGTCATTATTTTATTTCACCTATTCAAATGTTAATGGAAGAGTTGAATATGCAAACTTATTATGGATGAATAATGTCGGCTTTAAGTAGGAAAATAATTAATATATTAATTTCGGCTTTAAGTAGGAAAAAAATTAATATATATTGTTGGAAAAAATTTCGCCAAAAGTCTATGGCATTTTTCAAAAATGGACAAAAAAAATGTCCAAAATTCAATTCCCTTTCGGAGGTTTTACGAAATTTTATGATTTTTTCAGTTTAGAGCATAATGCTCTTATTTTCATTTTTAAGTGGAAAAAATTGTTACGATAATTTTTTTTCAAATATTTTTTGAAACAATTTAAATATTTTTTCTTTGGAACTTTTATCAACAATGTTGAAAAGTTCCGTTCCAAAAAGTTCCGACAATTTTGTCTGTGAAAAATGTGACTATCATACGTCACGTTACAGTCAATACATCCGACATTTGTCTACTAGAAAACATAAAAATCAACATTTTGTCAACATTTGTCAACATTTATCAACAGCGGGAAAAAATGAAAAACAAGGTTTTTTTTGTGAATGTGGCAGAGCATATAAGGAGCGGTCAGGTCTGTGGCGACATAAAAAAATTTGCGTTCCAAAAAGTTCCGCAGGAATAACGACTGATTTAGTATTAGAACTTATTAGAGACAATCAGGAAATGAAGCAACTTTTAATGGTTCAGAACAATACAATGCAACAACAAAGCCTTGCGTTGAATAATTTGGCTTCTGTCAACACGATAAACAATAACAGCAATAATATTATACATAATTCTAACAATAAAGCATTTAATATTAATTTTTATTTAAATGAAACATGTAAAGAAGCGTTGAATATTTCTGAATTTGTTAGTTCAATCAAAGTATCTTTGGAAGATTTAGAACACACAGGAAGAAATGGATACATTGAAGGCATTTCAAACATTATTTTAAGAAACTTGAAATGTTTGGAACAACATCAGAGACCAATACACTGCAATGACCAAAAGAGAGAAGTGTTGTACATAAAAGACAACAATGAATGGACAAAAGAATGTGAGTCTAAACCGATATTGACAAAGGCTATTAAAGTTATAGCGAATGAAAATATAAAACAAATAAAAAAATGGAAGGATTTAAATCCTGATTGTACAAGTTCAGATTCAAAGAAAAACAATTTATATTTAAAAATTGTTAGTAATTCAATGAATGGATTGACAGAAGAAGAAGGAATAAGGAATATAAACAAAATTATTAGCAATGTTGCCAAAGAAACAATCATTAACAAAAACACATAATAATTTAACATTTATGTAAATTTTATACTAACAAATTAAATTTATTATTAATATAATGTATATGAAAACAAAAAAGTTAAAACATTCTATTAATAAAACTTTGAAAAATAGGAAAAAATGTTTTTCAAATTCAAATGCTGTTGCTAATTATTGTAAACAACATGCCAATAGTTTTAATCGATTTGAAGATGAATATGAGGAAACGTTGAAAAAAAATCCAGATAAATACAATAAAAATGTCGAAAAAGAATTAATTACTTTATTCAAAACACCATTTACTCCAACTAAACATAGGTCACAAGATGATTATTATACTTACATTAATTATCAATGGTTAAACAAGACAACAGAAGAGATTAAGAGTAAATTGAAATATTATGTTCAAGTAGACAGTTTTAGAGTTACACAGGAAAAAGTTTATTATGAACTTATTGACATAGTTAAAGACTATATTAAGCATAATAAATCAAGAAAAGCAACTGCAATTAAAAATGTATATGAGTCATTATATAATTTGAATCCAACAGTTATTAAGAATTATGTAAAAAAGGTGGTAGATAAAGTGGATGAATACTTATCAAAAGAAACAATGTTTGAATTTTTCGGAAAAGTAAATCAAAATGAAATAGTTTCATGGGGTTGTCCAATAGTATGGAATGTGTTAAGAGATGAGAAAAATGTGAAGAAATATGTATCAACTATTTCAGCACCACAACTAACAGTATATGATTATCAAATATATATTGAAGACACAAAAGATGACCAAGATACAAAGAAATACAAAAAAGAATTTATTTCGCGTTATTTAGAATTTATAGATAAAATGTTTGATTTGTGTCTTGGAAAAGGACACGGTCTTAAATCAAATGATGTGCTTGATTGTGAATATGATTTGTTAAGTGCGTTAGGATGTGATATAATAAAAGATGATGATCCAGAAGGTCATAATGTACTAACAAAATCAGAGGCATTAAATAAATGTGGATTTGATTGGGATGTGTTTGCCAGAAGTGTTGGATACACAAGTGTACCATCGACTTTTATATGTACAAGTACAAATTATTTGAAATGTGTTATAGATACATTAAGTAAAGATGATGCATGGAAAGGTCCAAAATGGAGAACATATTATTTATACATGATGTTTAGACAATTGATGAGATTTCATAGTGAATGGAGATTGGTTTATTATGAATTTCATGGAAAATTCGTGAAAGGTCAGCCAGTTCCATATCCAAGAGAAGTTTATCCAGTTTTTGGATTATCGTTATGTTTTAATACTTTTTTAACAAACGAATATATTGAACGTAATAAAAAACAACAGTATATAGATTATGTTTATAATATGGCTTCAGATTTGCTTACTGTGTATAAAAGAATTATTAAAAGAAACAAATGGTTGTCACCACAAACAAAGAAATATGCGTTGTTGAAATTAGAGAAAATCAAATTAGAAGTTGGAAGTCCAAAAATATTAAGAGAAGATCCAATATTAAATTATTCAAAAGACAATGCTTATTATAACATGCAGTTAGTTGCACTTTGGAGAGCAAAACGAATGATAGAATTAGATGGAAAATCATCAGAAGTTGACATACCAATAATAGATTGGGAACAATTGAAGATGGTTGGTAAACAATCGTATGTTGTAAATGCTTATTATACTCCAACAGAAAATTCAATATATGTTCCTTTAGGATATTTGCAAAAGCCATTTATAGATTTAGATGAAAGAGGAATAGAATACAATTTGGCACATATAGGATATACATTAGGTCACGAGATGTCGCATTGTTTGGATGATTTAGGAAGTAAATATGATGAAAAGGGAAATTTGCATAATTGGTGGACAAAATCAGATAGACGAAAGTTCAATGTGAAAGTTAAGGATGTTATACAACAATATGAGAAGTTTGCTGGATATGATGGAATTAAAATGGATGCTAGTTTGAGTACAGGTGAAAATTTAGCAGACATATCTGGGTTGGCGATTTGCGAAGAATATCTGCGAGATTTCCAGGAAAAAAATGACGATGCTGTGCCGATACGTGCGTTGTCTTTCCATGCGTTTTTCGTATATTTAGCAATTCAAGGAAGACAAAAAATATTTGAGGATGCGGTGAAGGCGCAACTTAAGACAAATCCACATCCAATGGATAAATATAGAGTGAATTGTCCAATATCGCGTTTAGAATTATTTAGAAGTTTGTACAATATTAAAAAAACGGACAAAATGTATTGGAGATCAACGGACACAATTTGGTAAAAAATATTAAGGAAGTTTTAAAAATATATTTTGACAAGAATAAAATATATTTTCTGTTATTAGTATATATAATGGCTACCCGTCGTCATAGATCTAGATCTGCTCGCCGTTCTCGCGGTGCTGCTCGTACAATGAAACGTGCTGCTGCTCGTGGTGCTGCCGCGGCTGCTTCTGCTGCTAAATCTGCTGCCAAGGCTGCTGCTAAGGCTGCTTCTCGTGCTGCTTCTGCTGCTCGTTCTGCTTCTGCTGGTCGTGCGGCTTCTGCTTCTAAGTCTGCTGCCAAGGCTGCTGCTAAGGCTGCTTCTGCTGGTCGTTCCGCTTCTGCTGCGGCTTCTAAGGCTGCCGCTGCTGGACGTATGTAAGCACAAAATTGTATTTAAATATAATTTATATTAATTAAATATTGTTTAATAATATAAATGCCAAATAATAAAAAAACAAAAAATAAGAAGCACATATATGCTAAAAAAGGCACACAACGTAAATGTATGTTGAAGACATGTAAGTCACACAAATATAAAAGCGTTTATGGTATTTCAAAAGGTGGAACAATAAGATGTCCAAATGATTATTAAATAAATATAATGTATGAACAAGAATTTAACTCCGTCGTTTTGTACAGATGATAAAATAGATGAATTGATTGGAATATTAGATGAAATTGCGATTAGTTTAGAAAAAGTCGGCAAAAACCCAAATGATGAAATAGGAGAAGAAATAAATGACATTCATTTAAGAATGAGAAATGAAGGATTGACATATTGTTTATCTTTATTTAATAATCAAACTGACGATGCGTCATATTTATATATAAATTTACAAACAATTGGAACTCAATTAATTCGAGACAATACAAAAAATGTGAAACCATTGTTAGAAAAAATAAGGTCATTTACAAAATGGATTACAGAAGATGATTACAATTCAAATGAAACTTTTAATAAAGAATTATTTCCATCACATAAATATTTGTTTATTTCAGACAAAAGTGAATATCAAAATGTGAAATCAAAGTACAAAGAATTGGCGCTGATGTATCATCCAGACAAATGTCCAAACGAAAAAACAGTTGGATTTACAAAGGAACAATGTAGTGATGCGTTTAAAATACTTAACAACGAATTTAATGAAATAAAGGATTATTTTGGAATAAGTGGTGGAAAAAAGAAATCTAGAAAATCTAGAAAATCTAGGAAGTCTAGAAAGTCTAGAAAATCTAGAAAATCTAGGAAGTCTAGGAAGTGACGCCCGGGGGCGCCTCCAATTTGTTAGTTACTTTGGCTAATTCCAACTCTAATTTTTCCTTTTCTTTGGTTAATTTTTCATCTTCCATTTTATCTAATTGATTTGTAGAACCAGTTTCAGGTAATTTGTCTTCAACAATCAATGTGTCTGACATCTTTTCAAGATTTTGTATTTGGTTTTGAGCAGTTTCTAATATTTTCTGTTCTACAATTGCTTCATAAATTTTCAATCCATTTACATAATCAATCTCACAACTTAAATACAATTTAATAATCAGAGCACGAGTTTCAACTACAATTTCTTGAAGTTTATCTTCAGTCAATGATGGATTAACACGGATTTGTTTTTTGCCTGTTTGTGGATCAATAGTGTATACAAAGAGTTGATTGATAATTGTTAAAAGTGCTTGCTGATTTTTGTTTGCAGTTTGTATCATTTTTTTCAGATTTTCAGCATATTCTTTAAATAATTTGTTAGTTATAGAACCTTTATAAGCTTGTTCAAACAATGGTTTGTCTCCTTTACATTTAGGAGTATTGTGATAATCTCTTAATTTAATATCACTAAATTTACTAATTTCTGGAGGCATATTTTTATTTCCTGTAAACACGCTATAAAAGATGGCTAAATCTTCTTTAAATGCTTTTTGTGTTTTTTCAGACATTCCTGTAAAAGTTCCTGATTTGAAATCGTAATTGTCGTCAAAATAAAGGTCCATCAATTCAGGTATTCCAGGTTCATCATTAAGTGATTTTACATTTCCATCATCGCCTACATTCATTTGACAAACTTTTGGATTTACATATATTTCGCCATTTGCGTCAGGTTCCATAGTTTGTTTATTTTGCAATGAATTGATTCGATTGTCACAAATGTTCAATTTATAAATTTGTCTAGGAGCATTTACGGGTATTTTTCCTTTTTCGGCTAATGTTGCTCGAACGGTGTTGCCTTCTTGATCCTTATAAACATATATAGGATTTATAGTTGTAACAATGGATGCGAATAAATGAGCGATTTTAATATAGAATTTGGCAATACTGAGACAAATACGTTTCTTTTTGATAGAATTTTGGACATCCATTTTAGAAAGTAAATCTCTGTCAAAAAACAATACTTTATCTTTGGTTTGTTCGTTTACTTCTACACCATTTTTTATTCTTTGTGCTAAATAAGTAATTTCTAAATCAGTGAAATAACGTTGAATGATGTCGGATGTCAAAATGACTAATTTATCACAATAGTCTTTTTCGTACAATTTTCTTAAGCTTTTGAAGTCCATTGTTACAATGTAATACGTGGAAATGTAGTCAAGAATTTGAGATATAGATTTAGGTTTTAATTCATCATTATTTTTATTTTGATTAGTTGAAGAAGTTTGATTTCCCATATATTATGTAATTATATTCTTTGAATACAATTATTATTAAAAAACAATTTAAAGAATAAATAAAATTGATTTAAAAAAATAACTTCTATATATTGTAACATAAATATAATGAGTGTTGACAGAAGTAAAAAAGTAAAATCAAATAATGTTTTGTCTGCACAAGAGAAAGCACGATTATGGAATGTATTTGAAACAGAAGTAGTTGATCCAGAAAAACAAAATCAACCATTGGAATGCTTGTTTGGAAGTTGTGGAAGTAGAGAGACTTGTGAAATGTGTCAGTATCAATTGGCTATTTCAGAAGAAGGATTTCTTACATGCACAAATGATAAATGTGGTATCATATATAAAGATGTTGTAGACCAAAGTCCAGAATGGAGATATTATGGTGCAGATGACAATCAAGGTTCAGACCCTACTAGATGTGGAATGCCAATAAACCCATTATTAGAAGAGTCTTCATTTGGGTGCAAAGTTCTATGTTATGGTAAATCGTCGTATGAAATGAAAAAGATAAGACGATATACAGAGTGGCAATCAATGCCTTATAATGAAAAATCGCAATATGATGAATTTCAACGAATTACGATATATGCGAATAATGCTGGCATATCAAAGAAAATAATAGATGATGCAATAAGATATCATAAAATAATTCGTGACTATGAACAATCATTTAGGGCAGATAATAAAGAAGGCTTAATAGCTGCTTCAATATATGTATCATGTAGAATAAATAATTATCCAAGAACAGCAAAAGAATTGGCAACAATATTTCATTTGGATGTTACGAGTGCTACACAAGGATGTAAAAATGCTCAATCAATATTAAATATTTTGGAAAGAGACATGGATAATAGAGACAAGACATCATTATGTAAGACGAAACCAGAAGATTTTATTGAAAGATATTGTAGTAAATTGAATATAAATTCGGAATTGACAAAGTTATGTCATTTTATTGCTATTAAAATCGAAAAGAAGAATTTGATGCCTGAAAATACACCGCATGCTATAGCGGCAGGAATAGTATATTTTATAGCACAGTTATGTAAAGTGAATGTTTCTAAAAAGGATGTAAGAATGATTAGTGAAATATCAGAAGTGACAATTAATAAATGTTGTAAAAAATTAGAGAAAATGACAGACGAGTTAGTTCCATCAGTTATATTGAATAAATATTCTCCAAAAACTCAAGTAGCAACCGCATAAATATTAAATTTATTTTTTTGTAATTAACGATGACTATAAAATAATCCAACATTTCCTCTGCGTTCAATTTGCTTCTTACACATTTTAAGTACAGGGTCTTGATTAATTGTTCTATTTATAGTGTCTAAAGGAGTTTTATCATTGTCTTTGTCCCATTTAATTCCATAATTAATGTTTAAATATTCATCGGTAAATTGGAATTCAGGTTTATTTGGAATGTTGCCAATTTCACCACGATACGCAGACGCAAAATGATAGTTCATCTTTTTTTTACTAGATATATGATTCATGTTTTGAAATGTGTCTTCATCAAAATTTTTATTTGAATTTCTTATTTGTTTGTGTGAATATTGTTTTTTTTTGTTTTGCGAAACCTCTGTTATGTGGTGAATGATAATCAACGCTGTTTGATCCAGAATTAACATTTCTGTGTGTTTTTCCCATGTATGTTTATTTGTACAAATATTTATATTAATATTTATACAACAAATATTTAGCAATTCGTATAGTGAATAATATAAAATACTAATCTTAATATATAATGTCAAAAGTGCCTAAAATTGTATTTATAGTTCCTTATAGAAATAGACCACAGCACAAATATTTTTTTTCGAATTATTTAAAATCAATAATGAATGATTGTGAAGATTATGAAGTATATTTTTCACATCAATGTGATGCCAGAGCATTTAATAGAGGTGCTACAAAAAACATTGGATTTTTAGCAGTAAAGTCAAAATATCCAGACCATTATAAGAATATGACATTTGTATTTAATGACATAGATACGATACCATTTTCAAATATATTTAATTATGAAACAACACAAGGTGTAGTAAAACATTTTTATGGATTTAATTATGCTCTTGGAGGAATAGTATCTATAACAGGTGGTGATTTTGAACTAACAAATGGTTTTCCAAACTTCTGGGGATGGGGTATGGAAGACAACGTTTTACAGAAAAGATGCGAAAAAATAGGTCTTAAAATAGATAGAAGTCAGTTTTATCCAATAGGAAGTCCAAATATATTGCAATTATTTGATGGAGTTCAAAGAATAATAAACCGAAAAGATCCTTGGAGGGCGACAAATGATAATGGTATAGATGGTCTTAGAACAATACACAAGTTAATTTATAGCATAGACAATGAATCAAAAAATCCAATGGATAATATTCATGTTGTTGAAAATGTTGAAAATATGTTTGTTGTTAATATAGCGACATTTATGACAGGATTTAAATTTGAACATGACAATTATCATAAATATGATTTGAGAGAGCCACCAAGAAAAATAATACATCCAGACAAAATAAGAACTCAAAAAATAGACCATATTACAGATGATTGGACTAACATCCCATTTTATCCAACAGCAGAGAAAAAGAAAGAAATGGTTCAACAATATGGTGAAAAGGAAGCAAATGAAATAATTGATTATAGTTATGAGAATTCAAGTGATCCAACAAGAGAAATATTGCCAACAAAAAATGTCAATGAGTTGACTCGAATACAACAATATAATGAGGCAATGCGTCAAATGAATTCAAATAACCGAATTATTCCACCGAATATAAATAAATTTTCGCCAAGTTATTCGAAAATAATAGCGGCAAAACCACGAGCAACTGCGTCGGCAAATATTCGTCTAGGAGGTGTTTATTAAAAACGCATTTTTTGTTATAAACGCGTTTATTGAAATGAATTTATTAAATAATAATATTTTTTTAAATATAAACATATAGATACAATATTTTTATATATATTTATAAGAAATGTCTACATCAAAAATAGAATGTATAAATGATATAACTAACATATTCTATATTAATTTACAACATAGAACTGATAGAAAAACGCATGTTGAACAACAATTGTCACTTATAGGTTTGAATGGACAACGATTCAATGCCATTAAAATGGACAATGGCGCAATTGGATGTAGTATGAGTCATTTGAAATTGCTTCAAGATGCTGTTAAGAATGAATTAGACCATATTTTGATTATAGAAGATGACATTGAATTTTTAGATTCGGAATTGTTTAAATCGCAATTAAATAAGTTTTTTGAAATTCATGGAAATGAATGGGATGTTGTAATGTTTGCTGGAAACAATGTGCCTCCATACAAACGCACAGATGACACATGTATACAAGTAAGCAATTGTTTAACTACAACTGGATATTTAGTAAATGGACATTATATTAAAATATTGGCGCAAAATGTAAAGATGGGATTAACGCATTTAATAAACAAACCAAGTGAACACACTAAATTTGCTATTGACAAATTTTGGTCTGTTCTTCAATCAAGTGGAAAATGGTTTTTAATAACTCCAATTTGTGTTGTCCAACGTGAAGACTATAGTGATATTGAGAAAAAACATACAAATTATAAAGGATTGATGCAAGATATAGATAAACGTGAAATGATTGAAACATGGAACAAATATAAGACATTACATAAAATAAATAAGTTGTAAAATAAATTAATTAAAATATATAAAATTATTGTTATATATTTTATTATATTATGGATAGAAATTCATTAACACTAACAACTGCATGGTATATTTTAAAATCAAAATTTCCTCCTGAAAAATACATTCCATGGATTGCTAATTTTTTATCTATTGTAAACAATTTTAATTTAGTTATTTATACCGATGTAGAATCATATAGATTAATTTGGTCACTTATAAATGTTAATAATAAACGTATTAAGGTGATAATAAAACAATTAAATGAATTTCATACATATAAATATAAAGATTCATGGATTAAAAACCACATGTTAAGTCGTCTTAATTTACATGAACATACTTCATGGGAATTAAATATGTTATGGAATGAAAAAGTGTTTCTTGTAAATGAAACAATTAATTTTAAGCATTTTAATACAGAATATTATGGTTGGTGTGATGTAGGTTATTTTAGAAATAGGTTTTGTGATTTGAATACAATTCATTTATACAGTTGGCCAAATAATATAAAATTGGCTGAAAATAATGATAAAATTCATTATGGGTGCGTTCAACAAAATACAATTTCATATGCTAAATTGGCAAATGATGTAAAAACACATTATAAACATAATTTGGAAAGCCCTCCGACATATCAATATGACGAAAATTGTTTTGCTGGTGGATTTTTTTATGGACATGTAAGTAAAATAAATGGTTATGCTAAATTATTTGATGAAAAGTTGCAATATTATTTTTCAAAAGAATACATTATTAAAGATGACCAATCAATAATAATGGATATAATATTTACAAATGCTGAATTATTTCACATTCATATTGAAAACAACAAATTATATGAAAATTGGTTTATGTTTCAAAGATTGTTATGTTAGTTTGTTATTTTATTATTTTGTTAGTTTGTTTTTATTTTAAACCATGTTTCAGGAAACAAATCTTCTGTAGTTCCGTTTATATCAGGTCCAAACCATTTATCAGGGTAACATATTTTTGCGTTCTTATTTGTATTAAAATATGCTCCCCACCAACTAAAAGTGCTATTTGCTATTATATTGTGATTGCACAAACTCATAAGCAACATTTGTTCCCAGTCATGCAATGTTGGATCCGCGCGTTCGAATTTTATTGCCGGAAAAATATTTTGAAACCGTCTGATTTTCGGCAGAATTTCGTCGAAAATATCCTCTTCACAAAAATATAAAATAGTAATATCTTCATCTAAATGGTTAAAGCATATTTCGGTTATAGAATTTATATAATAATTGTCATCTAATAATATGTAAACATTTGACATATTTTTATAATCACCTAATCGGAAATGCATCGATATATAGACATTTTTATCGAAATCGTATTTCAATCTGTTGTATAATGTTTGTTTTTTTGATTCAATTTTCAACAATTTAAATATGAAATTGTTAATGTGATTGAAATATTTTGGACTTTGAAAGTAACCAACTAACAAAATGTTTTCATTTTTTAAATTATAAATAGGCAATTCTTCGTAATTATAACTTTTTTCATGTATTTTTGTTTTTGTTGGACAATCATATAAATAATTTGTTAGTTCTGATAAAAAAGTATCCCAATAAGTGTATCTTATAGTTTCACCATTTTTTCCATTTCCTAATTGATATGTTGTTGGAAAAACAAAAGACTGATTCGTTTTTATTGCGTAAGCAATTGTTGTACATATTTGAAACAATTGATTTCCTAATCCACCACATATTTTACAAGTTATCATTTTAATTAAATATATAAAATACTAATTTGTTTTTATATAGTTTTAGTTGATTTTAACATAAAATGTAATTAAATAATTTATTTAATGTATAACTTTCAAACGTACACAAATACAAATGAAATATTCTTATGTAATGATTTGTTAGTTAAACCTTGGTTTAGACCTTGCGAAAAATATATACTTCATTATAAAGATGAACAAATAGTTTCTAGACACATTGAATGTTTAATAAGTGGAAATTATATAATTTGTAAAGAATATCAAAAATTTGTTAATGATAAACAACCTGATTGGTATAAACCAAATGTCAAATATTATGAAAAAGGTGATTTAATTCATATTTATATACATGAATGTGAATTATTGTCATTTCTTAAAATAGATTAAAAATCTTCATTGAAATCAAACGCATTTCTTATAGTTGTTCTGTCAGCCAAAGCATATTCAGCAACTTTTCGTTCGAAAAAGTTTGTTTTTCCATCCATGCTAATTAATTCCATCCAATCAAATGGATTAATGACATTATATATTTTTTTGTATCCTAATTGAACACATAATCTGTCGGCAACATATTGAATATATTGTGTCATTAATTCACTGTTCATTCCAATAAGTTTACATGGCAAAGCTTCACAAATGAATTCAGTTTCAATTTCAACAGCTTCTTTTATGATTTCGTGTATTCTATGTTTGTCTAATTTTCTGATTAATTTAGAATATAATAATGCTGCAAATTCACAATGAAGTGCTTCATCTCTTGAAATAAGTTCATTGCTAAATGTTAATCCAGGCATCAATCCACGTTTCTTTAACCAAAATATGCTACAAAATGCTCCGCTAAAAAAGATGCCTTCAACGCAAGCAAATGCAACTAATCTAGCAGCGAAACTAGAACGATGATCATGTATCCATTTTTGTGCCCAATCAGATTTCTTTTTGATACAAGGAAAGTTTGAAATGGCATTAAATAACTTATGTTTTTCATCAGGATTTTTGATATATGTTTCAATTAAGTTGCTATATGTAATGCTATGTATATTTTCCATGGCAATTTGAAATCCATAAAATGCGCGTGCTTCAGCAAGTTGAACATCTCCCATAAACCGTTGTGCTAGATTTTCCATAACAATTCCATCAGATGCAGCAAAAAATGCCAATATTAATGAAATAAAATGTCTTTCATCGTCATTCAATTGTTCCCAAAATTGCGCATCCTTTGACAAATCAACCTCTTCCGCAACCCAAAAAGATGCTTCTGCTTTTTTATACATATCCCAAATATCAGTGTGTTTAATTGGGAACATAACAAACCTATTATCATCAGGTGTAAGCAACGGTTCTTGAACAATCTTTGACATCCTAAATTATATATTATATAGATTTTATATTTCTTTAATATAATATTTAACAATTGTTCATTTTTTTATAATATTTTTATAAACTAGATTAAGGATGAAGATAACAATTGCTGAGAGAGATTTAAGTTTAGTTCAAATACAAGAAGAAATAAAACGAAAGAAAATGCTTCTTATACAAAAGAAAAAAAATCTTGAAAAAAAACGCAATATTAACAACTTTTTATCAGAAGTAGAATCAGACTATAACAGATATTATTCACATATTTTGAAAGAAAAGCAAAGCCAACATAATGCGCTTTTGTTGCTTAAGGAATATATGGATGATTTAATTGTTACAGACAATTTAGTCGATGAACAATTAAAAATGGCAAAATACGAACAAAAAGATATTATGAATGAAATTGAAAAAGTTAAAAGAGAACTCGATGAAATAGTTGAATAACCGTAATATTTAACCGAATTCAAATATAATATTATATTATTATATAAATGAGTTCTCCATTAGATCAGGCTCTTGCCGAACTTGGAAATACTATTGACGGAATAACTGGAAAAGTAGATGAAAATAAAAAACGCGTACAAGAATACAAAGCAAAAGTTATTCTCAAACTTCAAGAAATTTCACAACAAATTGAAAATTTAAAAAACAATAATGCACTTAATTCAATTCCGGATTTGAAAAAGAGATTGGCTACATCTCAACAAGAACTCCAAACTAAAACAGACGAACTAGAAACAACTAAGAGTGAATTAAGTAAAGCAAATGATACATTAAAACAACTTCAAGATGAAACCGCAAGATTAAATCAAGACATTGCTCAAAAAACTGATGAAATCAAAAAATTAACCGATTCTAACGCACAAAAAGATGGTCAGTTAGCACAAGCAAAGGCTGACTTAGATGATTTGACAGCTCAAAAAAATCAATTGCAACAACAATTAGACCAATCTAATACACAGATTTCTAGTTTAGTAAGTAGAATTGCAACTATTAACGGTGCGTTAGTAAAACAAATTGGTTTCATTGATAGCATTGCTGCTGAATTAGGAGATTTAGACAGCAATTCTGACGCAGTGTCTAATCAATTCAAAGCAGTTAGTGATAACATTATGACAGTAGTTAATATATTAAATGGTTCTACTCCTGGCCCTAATCCTCCACCACCTCCTCCACCTCCACAACAAGGGAATGTGAAAATAAAAACCACTCCCAGTCAGCCTAGTTCTCAAGGAGTTAATATTCTGTACGGAGAATTAATTAAATCTACTCCTGAAAAATTAAATAGATTTTATGATAAACTTTCATCAAGTGGTAAATCTAACATTGCACAAACAATTAAAGCTAACATTGATGCTGCAAAGTCAGGTGACATGAATGCTGAAAGAATTGTTAAAGAACAATTAGCTATGTCTGGACAAGGACAAGCAGTAAGAATAATGGGGGGTTATAAACGCAGACGCACAAACAAACGACGCACACATAGAAGACGCACACACAGAAGACGCAGAAAGACATATAAAGGAGGTTATACATACAGTCCTAGTTTAAGCAAAGAACACAAAGAGGTTGATAAGAAAAGCACTATTGTAAGTGACAATGTTTCACACAAAATAAGATCTAAACAAAAAACAAAGAAAAGATTTTAATAAACTGACAAATCACTTAACATACCTCTTAATGTTGGAAATCGATTAACGTTTTTTCCATTAATTTGCATTTTATATATATTTGTTGGTTTCATTCTTTCTTTTAACATTTTTTTTCTTTCTTCTATTATTTTTTTCCATTTTCGTTGAATTATCCTCAACCAAAATGTTTTTTTTATAGCAATTGTTTCATGCGTTGGTAAAACAATTGCTTCAATTATATCTGGTATAATAGCATATTTTATTTCAACCATTCGTCTAAGTATATTATAATAATTTCTTATCACGGGATGTGGTTCATCTTGATTAGAAATTCTTAATATTGTCTTAAAATTTCTACGTAAATGTTTTATTACATCTTCTATTCTGTTTAATAAATGATATATTTCAAATGTCGGATCATTATCAAATCTGTCTTCATATTCAAAGTCAACTTCATCCATTATTTCTTCAACAGTATCATAAGAATTAAAGTTAGAATATGCTATTCCTGTAAATGGGTCAAATCTATCAACTACCATATAATGTCCATCAATGTCTGGACAACTATTACTATCTTTTCCATGTATCATAAGACAATGAAATTCGCATAAAGCTAGACAATATTTTTTTTTATTATTTATTCTAACATCGTTTGGCATTTTTAATTATCTTGAATGAATAAATATAATTTTTAACTCAATTTTTTTTAATTTGATATATTATATAAATATGAGTTTTAGTTCAGAAGCGTCTAAATTATTAACTAACAAATATTTTTTATATTTTGTTGTATTTTTGTCGGCAACAAACGTGTTAGGATATTTAGTTATGAATAAATTACATGCAATTGCTTTTTTTGCTCTTGTTAGTTTCTTAACATATCAATTTAGTAAAAACATGACAGTTGTTTTGTTAGTATCTTTGATTGCTACAAACTTTTTAATATCAAATCGACGAATGATGGAAGGTTTAGAGAATGCGGAAGATTCAACCGCATTAGAAAAGGTGAAAGATACTGACCCTGAAATAGCATCAGCTGTTCCTGCTGTAAAAAAAGCAAAAAATAATGATGAAGTAAAATCAACATTAAAAACAAAGAAAACTGAAATTGAACTAGAAGAAGATGATAATAAAATAATAGATATTAACAATTCAGATTTGAATACCAAAACAGAAGAAATAGGTGAGCCAGAAGGAGTTGGTGAAAAGATAACTAACAAAAAGACAAAAACAAATGAAAATTTTGGTCCTAGGTTAGATTATGCGGCAACAATTGAACAATCTTATCAGAATTTAGATGATTTGCTTGGAACAGATTCTATTAAACAACTAACAACTGATACTCAAAAACTTATGGCTCAACAACAAAACTTATTTAATACTATGAACCAAATGGTTCCTGTTTTAGAAGGTGCACAAAATATGTTGAAAGGTTTTAATGTAAATGGTTTGGCAGATTCATTAAAGAAAATTGGAGGAGTTTCAGGCGCGCCTATTGTTGGAAAATAAGTTTTTTAATTTATATTAAATAACATAATATAATATATCTCACATTATAGTATATTATGAAAAAATGTCCACCAGGAGTAATTTGCGTTGAAAATGTATCTTTATGTTTATTATTTATTATTTTGTTAGTTTTAGGATTCATTGTTTACTCAAATGTGAAACAAACTGACATCAAACAAACTGATATCAATGTTGATGTAGAAACAACTAACAAATCAGGAATTCCAGGGTTTTTTGGAATAAGTTGGCCTTATAATAACTTACAAAATGATGTATTATTAAATCCATATTCAGCACCATATAGAGATGAAAGATACATGACATTTTCACCTTTAACAAATTCAGTTCCAATAAATGTACAAACTAACATTGGAGCCACACCAGTTGACACAGCATATAGACAAATGGGAATAATGACACCATTAAATGGTTCCAGCAAAGACAACATATTGCCATTAATGGGAAGACCATTGTTTACAAATAGAGACAAATGGCAATATTATACCATTTCAAATCAACACAACAATGTTAAATTGCCAATATCTTTTAAAGGAAAAAGTGCTTTAAATGATTATGGAGTAGACCAAATATTTGCTGGCGATACAGTGTATGTTGAAGGTTATAATGACGCATTTAAAGTAACTATTTATGAAAACGACACAATTAGATATCTTCCTTTTGTTTAAGAAGTGTGCATAAAATTGTCTCCATAAAAAAAGTAATGATGATTTGGATTAGGTTCAATTTCATAACTAACAGGCATAAATAATGGCGGATTAATAACTGTTGTTTTGTCAACAATTTTAATATTTGTAACTTGATATTTTTTATATTTACTTTCAAAAAACATAGCTATTTCATGTCCTATATGTTTTTCTAAATCTATGTCTAAATTTAAATCTTCAATAGTGTATATTTTGTTATTCCAATTGTTGTCTTTTGTATAAAGGGTTGAAACTTTGTCAGTTATTTTTATTTCATTATTTTCATCAAATTTATCATAATCTACTATTACTGCTAAAAATAATGGTGGACCTTTATAATTTTCATAAACGTTCTCCATGTAATTACAATAAAATTTGTATTTATATTGTAATTATATTAAATTAATTTGAGTTACGCATTGTTTTACTGAAATCGTAAGGAGGTAGCAATACGAAACATTCGTGACCAAATTCGTTATCTTTGTCAGCCATATGATAACAAATATTTTCCGGTGTTTTACATTCAGAACATAAATTATATACCTTTGCTTTATTATCATATCGTTTATCGTCTGTTGGGATACGTTCATTTAATTCATAATTTTCTAAACATTTTTTACAAAAGTAAATGTCATTTTGAGAAAGAAGTTTTTCACAATTGTCGCAACCATACATTCCTACGTTAAAATCCATTATAACACGAGTTTTAACATAATCAATAAATTCATCAACACTTTTTAGATATTCATTTTCATCAAATTCGCATTTTGAAGAATCTCTCCAATGAAATGTATAATTTAAGTCAGTTTTTAATTTGACGCCATCTTCTTTTTCCCATAAGTCACTTCTTAGACCAAGATGTGCATACCAACCAAATGTGCAAGAGTCATCTGAAAGTTCGATGTTAAATTTCTTATTTTTTGAAAAGCGTCTTTTCTTTGCGTAAAAACGCGTTTTTAATGCGTTTATAGATTTTAAACACGTTTCTTTGCTGTCAAAGCAAATCCATGTTCTATAATGAACAGAATTTGCAGTAAATAAATAAACCCCAGTGTATTTATAAAAGTTAAATGTTGTATATTTGTCTTCACCAATTAACACTTTATAAGAAGATATTAACGTATATTTATCAGGAGGTTCCATGATAAACATTATAAAATAGTCTTTATATAATGTTTGTAAAATTATTAAATTTTTTTGATAGTTTGTCTATTCAAGTTGAATTGTTTTTTATTTCTTATGGTGTTAGTTTGTTGTGAATTTTTTTTTGTTTTTTTAATACGTTTTCTAGTTTGTTTATTAGTAGATTGGATAATATTTTGTAGTCTTTTTTTGGTTAAATTCATATTTTACATTTAGAAAAGATGTTATTGAAAGAATGAAAAATAAAATGTCTTCGAAAAATGAAACAACTAACAAAATTAATTACAATGTTAAAAAAATAAAAATTCCTTAATATATAATAAATGAGTTGTCCTAATGCTACAGCACCAATTGATATAAGCATTTCAAAAATAAAGGGTAAATGTGATTTAAAATGCGCATATAGTTTTCGTTATAGTAACAGTTCATGTGTAGCAACTAATAGAGGAAATTATGTATCTATTGCATATGACAAATCGTCTACATCTCCAGTAGTATATAATTCAACCGGTTTTGATGTTCAAGAAATAAGATTATACACTCCATCTTTGCATTCATATTCTGGAACAAAAACAGATGCTGAATTAATTATAATACATTCTTCTCCAAGTGGTTCTAATCCGTTGTTAGTTTGTATACCAATAAGAAGCAATAATAGTACAAGTGTTAGTTCATTGTTGTTTCAAAAGATAATAGATACAATGATTTCAAGCGCTCCTTCAAATGGCGAAACAACTACTGTGAATGTTTCTAGATTTAATTTGTCAACAATTGTGCCAAAAAAACCGTTTTTTTCGTATTCAGCAACTGAGCCTTATCAACCATGTTCAGCATCAGTTGATTATATAGTTTATTCTTCAAATGAAGTGTCATTAGATATAAGTGCTGACACATTAAGTAAATTGAAAAAAATAATAAAAAGTAATCCTTATGATGTAAAGAAAGGTCAAAATTTGTTTTATAATGAAAAAGGTCCAGGAAAGGGAAATTCGGTTGGAGATGATATTTACATAGATTGTCAACCGGTGAACTCATCAAAAGAAACAGTTGATGTAATAACTGATTTGGGAACTAATGTAAATTACAATAAATCTATTAAAGAATTGCTTAACAATAACATTGTTAAAATGCTTTTAGGTTCTTTTTTATTTATAATTATTTTATTTTTAGTAAAATATGGATTAAATATGATTAAACCTGGAAAAGGATATAATTTGTTTGACAATTCAGTCAAGACGAGATAAATGCGTTTAATAAGTTATTTAATAAAATAATTTATTTAATGTATACATAAAGTATGAGTAGAATTAAAGAATTTCTTGTTTCAGGACATTCAAGTGAAGCAGAACAAACATTTACAGTTCCTAGCAATTTTACTATTGTATTCTATGCTGGTGAAGGTCAAACTTGCAATTTAGCATATAATCAAGAAAGTTTAAATCAAGCAATAAATTTTATTCGAAATGGGAATTATGATACATTTACAGAAGGTTCAGAATGTCTTAATTATGAAATAGAAATTGGAAAAGAACCATTTCAAGGAGTTTCTGAAATTAACAACAATGGCTTTTCATTTTCAATGCCATTAAACAATTCATTGTCAAATATATGTAAAGAAATTAAAAAAAAATACGGTCCAACTGCAAAGTACATATTGTATTGTTTCTTTTGTCGTGGGTCTAGAAAAGAATTTGAAGGAATGGATTTTGGTGATTTTGAAGGAATGGATTTTGGAAATTTTGAAGATTTTAATTCAGACGAAGATCTGTTTAATGAAAGTGGTCCCGCTAAACGTAGACGCACTGAAGGTGGACGCACTAAACACGGACACACTAAACGAAGACGCACTAAACGAAGACGCACTAAACACGGACGCACTAAACACGGACGCACTAAACACGGACGCACTAAACACGGACGCACTCGGAGATTTAAGAAAGCGGTGTAGCATCATGAGTGTCTTCTAAAACTGGTCTGTAAGGAGCCTTTACATAAGTTGTGTTGAATTTTTGGGATGCCATATTTTTAACAACTTCTTGTTCTAATGTATAAGGAAATTGATTTGTCGCTGTAAATGGAGTCCATTTTTTTTGTTCGGTTGGATAATATTCTTCTAAACCTGCCATTCCAGTTCTAACTGACGCACCTTTAATTAGTTGATAAGCAACTAACAAAGACAATACTCCTAAAATTGGATTTGAATATGCAAACATCATCAAGGCAATTACAACAACAACAATTTTTCCAACGGGGCTATCAATCATGAAAGACAAACTTTCAGGAAGTCTATAACCTAACACTAAATAAATTACAAACAATACAGACAAAACTAATTGAGGCATATGCTTCTTTTCCAATAAAGAATTCAAATATTCCATTGTTATATATTATATATTTAAAAAAACAAATACTCTTTTTGTAACTAGACAAATTATTATTCTTTAAACAATTTAAATAGTTTTTCTTAATATTGTTAGTTATGAACAAAAAACACACAGAATATTCATGGCCACAAAATATTAACTCATCATTAGGAAACAAAGGTTATACCATTCTTAAATCTGAACTAACAATTAAACAATTGTTAGACCTTAAAGAATTGCTTACAATCAATCCTCGAATAATTGGTGCTCCTGTTCAAATAAACAAATCATTCCCTGTTTACAGAGAATCCGATAAAAAAATATATGTACCAAGATATTTTGGTGAAAAATTATTCGGACCACCAAAAAGCATTAAAATAAGTGAAGGAACACCTATAAATTTAGTTTTTAACGGAGAATTAAGACCACATCAAAAACCAGCAGTAGAAGCATATTTGAAGCAAGTTGAAGGCGGAGGTTGCGGATTACTTGAAATGTATTGTGGTGCTGGAAAAACAGACAGCACCTTAAAAATGATTAGCGACATCAACTTGAAAACAATGATTGTTGTAAATAAAGATTTTTTAATGAATCAATGGATTGAACGCATCAATCAGTATTATCCAACAGCAAGAATAGGAAAAATACAAGGACAAGTGATTGACATTGATGATAAAGACATTGTCATTGTAATGTTACAGAGTTTGTCATCTAAAGATTATCCATCAACATTGTTTGAAAGTTTTGGATTTGCTATTTTTGATGAAGTTCATCATATATCGGCAGAAACATTTTCAAGGTCGTTGTTTAAGGTTGTTACTAAATACATGCTTGGGTTAAGCGCTACAATGGAACGCACGGACGGAACAACTCCCGTCATTAAAATGTTTTTAGGAGAAGTGGCATATAAATTAGAAAGAAGCAAAGATGACAATTTAGTTGTTAGAGGAATAACATATCAAACAAATGATGAAGAATACAATCATTTAGAGTTAGATTTTAGAGGAAAAACAGCATCAGCAAAAATGCTCAGCAAAATAAGTAATTATAATAGACGTTCTGAATTTATTATTCGAGTGTTAAAAGACATGATTGCTGAAAATCCAAGACAACAAATAATGTTGATTGCGTCATATAAAAACATATTAGAATATATGTTTAATGCAATTCAACATCATAATATTTGCACAGTTGGTTATTATGTTGGAGGAATGAAACAAAAATCATTGAAAGAAAGCGAATCAAAACAAGTTGTATTGGCTACTTATGCTATGGCTGCCGAAGGATTAGATATAAAATCATTGTCTACATTATTTATGATTACTCCAATGACTAACATTGAACAATCGGTTGGGAGAATATTAAGACAAAAACATGACTTTGAACCAGTTGTGGTTGATATCATTGATACACATGACAACTTTCAAAGACAGTGGGCAAAAAGAAGAAGATTTTATAAAAATCAAAATTATAAAATTATCCAAACAACCAGTAGTCAATATACACCAGATGTTTCTAAATGGAGAGTTACATGGGAACCGGTTGGAATAAATAAAAATATGGTTAGTTCAGACGAAGATGATTCCGATGATGAAGAGAAAAGTGATTCTAAAGGCGTTTGTTTATTGCCAATAAAAAAGAAATAATATAAATAATATTTATGTATGTTAATTTACAACATTTGTTAGTTAGCGGTGCTATTTTGTTAGTTACAGACTTTGTTTATTTGTCTTCTATACAAACTTATTTCTCAAATGTTATAAATAAAATTCAAGGGTCTCCATTAAAAATAGATTTAGTTGGATCATTTGTTTGCTATGTATTGTTAATATTTGGACTTAATTATTTTATATTATCATCAAGAAGAAGCGCATTCGACGCATTTTTGTTAGGATTAATTATATATGGTGTGTTTGAAACAACTAACAAATCTTTGTTTTCTAAATGGGATTGGAAGACTGTTTTTATTGATACTTTATGGGGAGGAATATTGTTTGTCATAACAACTTATTTGTTTTATAAAATAAACTAATTAGTGTTAAATCAATTTAAATATAAACAACTAACAAATAATATGAATTTGTCTAACGTACATACGTTTGAGAAAAATAAGGCATATTTTAAGGAATTATTAGTTATTGATGAATGCCAAGGAAATTTCGAAAGATATTTTATTGCTCTTGTAGGTCACCCTGATAATGTATATACATTTGTTCTTAAAGATATTAAAACTCAAGAAATTTTTAAGATTGAAACACGTGAAAAGAACGTATTTGAATGGAAAATTAGAGAAGGTTGTAATGGGTCACAAGGAGGAAGAAAATATAAAAGTGAATCAATTGACTTTTACGTGGTTGGCATTTTGGCAGGTACAAGAAGTAAATACGTTTTGTTAGAATCGTCTAATTCACAAGTGATTAAAGGATTTTTCAAAGATGAAATGAAAGAATTTCAATTTATTGATATAAATGTAACAAATAAATGTAATATTGACGCAATTTCAAGGCATTTAAATAATTTTAACAATGATGAAAAATCAATTAAACACGACTCATCATCTGGATGGTTTACTGGACATTATTTACGAAATATAAGAGGCGAAAGTTTGAATAATACATGCATCGCAAATGAATTGAAGGAAAGAAGTTATAAATACATGTCAAACGATACAAGTTATTGTCCTGATAGTGAATCAGAAGAATCAGACGAAAATTGTTAAACTAACAATTGTTAAATCAATTTAAATATAAACAACTAACAAATAATATGAATTTGTCTAACGTACATACGTTTGAGAAAAATAAGGCATATTTTAAGGAATTGCCAGTTATTCATGAATGCCAAGGAAATATTGAAGATTATTTTGTTGCATTGATAGGTCATTGGGGAAATGAATATACATTTGTTGTTGAAGATGATGAAACTAAAGAAATATTTAATATTAAAATTAATGATAATAAAGTATTTGATTGGAGAATTAGAGAAGGATGTAATGGTTTACAAAGAGAAACAAAGGTAGAAATTAATCACGTTAAATTTGTAGCAATTGGAATTTTATTAGAAACAAATGAACAGGTTGCTTTAGAATCGAAAACAAATGATTTAAAAATAATTGAATGTGCTTTTATAAATAAAAAAAAAGAATTTAATGTTATTAATGTTATTGTAAAAAATTATGTTGATATAAACAACATTTATTCTTATTTTAATTCGTTTAATTATGATTTAGAAATAAATCAAATATTCACTAGACATTACTTTAATACGTTTAGAGATGAAAGGTTTAAATATTCAACCCTTTTTAATAAATTAAAGTATGGTTATCCTAGTAAAATAAATTATATTTCTGATTATGAACCAGACGATTTAGAATCAGACTCCGAAGAAGAACATTATTAAGAATAAGCTCCTCCTTGTAAAAATCCCATTCTTTCCTTTAATTTATCTGAACGACCTTCATATACATGTTTAGGCATTTGATAGTCCATAATAGTTTTATGTTTATGTCCTACTATTCTACGAGCAAATGTAATTTGCAATGTTTCTCTTGAAACACTTGATTTATTTTCACATCCTCTATGCCATACATTTGAATTAATTAGAACAGCAGTTCCGGCTTTACCACACATAGGAATTCCTTTTCTATCTGCTTCACTTGGGTTTACTGGTCTTCCGAATCTATGTGACCCTGGAACAACATATGTAGGTCCGTTGTCAGGAGTATCACAATCAGACAACCATATCATATATGTACAAACTAACACTGGTAAACGAATGTTTGGAGGAAGTGAGTAATTATTAGGAACAATAATTTGTTGAAGAGGGTCATCAACATGCCATGAAGGTGCTTGACCTCGTCCACCAGGAGGAACAATAAATGCGTTGTTATGAATTACATGTGCTGTTAAAGAATTACTGCCTTCTCTATTTCCAGGAACATCACCAATAACATACTGAGCAAAATCGGTTAATTTGCTATCCTCAATAACATCAACTGTTGCACTTGAATGTTCAAAAAAACATTTATATACATCATGTCTATTTGATTTTTCATCCTTTTTCTTATTTTTGGCTGGTTTAGAACTTTGGCAAGCATTATGAACATTATATAAATCATCTTTTAAGTTTTGTAATGTTTCAGGTGACAATGCGTTGTCTAAAATGACGTATCCATTTATATAAAAAAAATCAGCCATTTTAGTAAAATTATCTGTTTGCAAATTAAATCGTTCAGTTGCCATTTATTAGAATGCTTTGTTATAATTTCTTTATATTGTTTATTTTTTAATTAACAATATAAATATAAAAGTTAGACTATATTGTATAATACAATGGTATATTTAGGAATTTATGATATAAAATCAGACGAATACATTGTTAATCTTGAAATAAGATGTGATTTACCAGAAATGGTTTATAGAGGCAATCATAATACTGATTGGGCTATGGCAATCAGCAGTAGTAAATTTATAAGTCATTCTGACTTTTATGATTTAGCAACCAGTGATATAAAATATATTGAAGATGAATATGATGAATATGACAAAGACGACGAATTTATTAAATTAAAAGAATTTATTAACAATGTCCAAACAAAATTTAATGACGAAACTAACTTCAGAATTTATTTGCTGAATTAAATAAAAAAGACAAACAATTAATATTATTAAAATGTCTTTAAATACTTTTTTCAATAAATATATTATTTTAAATTCACCATTCGCAACATCGACTTTCTTTATAAATTCTTACTAAACTATCCAAATTTGGACACAAATAATTCAAATCCTTTTTATATCTTTTTTCATAAGATGATTTCACCCATGAACCATTTTCAAAAATCATTTTTTTATATCTATTTTTAATGATAACATTTTTTAATTCTTCCTTATATTTCAAATCTATTGTTTCTTCATCATCATCTGAATCAATTGTTATTAATTCAGGTAAATGTATAACATCTGCCTTCATATTTGTTGTTGTCTTTGACAATCTTTTATTCTTGTCTACATATTCTATAACTAACAACTTCTCATTATAGAAACAATATTGTTTATCTTGAAGTGAATTCATATTTTAATTTATTAACAGAAATTATTTGTTAATAAAATGCTTTCAATTTTTTAAAACCAACCTCTACTGGCAAATCCAGAACCAGCACCAATATTTCCATGAGAATTCAATGTGTTGTGATTTAAATTATCTACATCACCAGCAACTTTTTGATATGGCGGAGGATTTGCTAATGCGCTATTACTTGAATTTAATGGACCTCCAACAGAATATGTATTGCTTACACTTCCATTATTGTTTAAGTACTGACTATGTCCTCCTGGATAAGAAGGGGCTGTTGCTGGTGGTTGATATGCACCTCCATACATTCGTCTGTGACGTCTTGTTTTGTGGTGACGTTTTGTTTTACGACGATGTCTCTTAGACATTCTGCCTCGGCGTCTTGATTTTGACATATTATATTTTGTTGATATTTTATTTTTTCGTTTTCTTTTTCCACCACGACCTGGATAAATTCCCATTGCACTTTGAACATTTGAAGCAGTCGGAGGCAATGTATGAGGTCCATTTGGAATAACTGTATTAGAAAACGGAATTCCAGATGTATGCGAATTATCAATGTTAGTTAACTTACCATCAACATTGTTAAATGGTGAATGGGCATTTGATATAGGATATGGAGACAACATTATACTATTAGTATATATTATTTTTTATGAATTTGTATCCATTTTTGATTTAGTACGCACATTTGAATCATGAATAATTTTTACTACATCTAATTCAATTACTTTTGAATTTTCATTTGCTAAACAATTTGGTTGCCACTTTTTAAACTTATAATTGTAATCACAAACCATATTAAATGAACGATCCAAATAGACAAATTTGTCTTCTCTGTCATCTTCAAATTCTTCTTCATCATCACTTTCTTCTAACGCATCTAAATTATCATTTTCTTTTATTTTTCTAAACAATTTATTCATCATTACACTTAAATTATAACTTGATATAAACGCAACGTCATAATATTGTTCTTTTCCTTTGTTTGATACAAACAAATTGTAAATATCTGGTTCTATATCAGCAGTAATTTTAAATATACATTTTGGAATACTTTTACTTTTGATGTATTTCATAGCATATATTTTCTTTGATTTGAAGCATCTAAACTTTATTTCTTTCACTTTGTAAGGCAATGAATAAATATCAACTAACAAATTGTCATAATTGTTTCTAATTAAAGGAAGTCCAAATATCATGTATTTTTTTGAAGTTGCAATTTGAGACATTTCAGATGACAACATTTTTTTCATTATTTTCAACTTCTCAAGATAATGTTCATTTCCAACGTAGTTTCCTTTATAATAGTAAATATCTTCTATTGTAAAACAATTTACATTTACATTACTTATTAAATATTCAAATACTATTCCACTTATAATTGTTCCATAAGCTAATTTATTGTTAAATGATGTTGATACTATTTTTACACTTGAAATGTTCTTGTCTGAATCAATTTCCATTAAAAAACACACATCATCTGCGTTAAATGATGTAAACCATGCTATACATTTTTTTCCTTCTGGAATTGCTAAATATAAATCAACGTCAAGAACTTTTTTATGAGTTATTATTTCATAAGAAAGTTCAAACTTTGGAAAATCTTCTAATACAATATTTATTTCTTCTTCTGTCAACATTTGTTTATTAATTATTTTTATTTTTTATCTTTAAATAGTTTTAATATAAATTGATTAAAATTCAGAATAATTTCCTATATTGTCTGGCAAAATGCTTTCTACTTCGGTTGTATCTTTATTTAATTGTCTTTTTAAAAAAGATTTTAATTCATCTTTCATATTGTTGTTAGTTTGGTCTTCTGATGGAAGTAAATCAATTTCGGTGTAAGAATGTGAATGATGTGAGTTTGAAATTGTATCATAAATGTTTTGATATTTTTGTGTAGGTGAATTTACTAAATCTTTTATTTTTGGAACTGTTAGTGTTGATTTAAAAAAAACTAACAAATTATGAACAATAAATATAAAAATAATAGAAACTATTGATACTTTTATAATTAATCCTAACATAGTATACTTAAATATTAGTTATACGCAATAAAAACATATTGTATTTGAAAAAATAAAAAATTGAATAAACAATTAAATAAACTATTTAAAAATATAACATTCTTTATAAATAATGGTATCTCCAAGAACAGTCATAATTATTGATAAAAATGGGTCGTTAAAAACATTAAAAATCAAAGACTACAATGTTGACGAATTATATAAAAAATGCGGATTCAAAAAATCAGAAGGATTTTCATTGCAGTCAAATTGGCAAGTTAAATTAGACAAGCGTTATTATGTTGAACTTTTTGCGAAAAATGAAGGAAAAGCAGGAATGGAAAATAAATATGAATTTCCTCCACCAGTTGATACTGACTTGTTTTTCGGTTCATGTGCTATTGTTGCTAGTGAAATTACAGCATTTTCAAACAATAAACCAATTGACTTAACAATTGAATTGTGGAACAAAATGTATGAAAAATTATATGGAGGATTTGAAGATATAACAACTACCGCCAAGGATGATGAAGATGAAGAAGATGAATTAGATAATGTTTCTGATAATTTAAAGACAAAACACGGAGGTTATTTAAAAGATGGATTTGTTGTTGATGACTCAAATAGTAGTTCAGAAAATGGAGAAGATGAATTAGAAGAAATTCATTCAGAACTT